>MDSW01031364.1_pt1 | contig 31834 bp, 28 predicted proteins | sample 811171 | NCBI WGS metagenome assembly MDSW01 (sample SAMN05326641, study PRJNA326480) | marine metagenome | isolation source: seawater | place: Atlantic Ocean: North West | collected 2012 | reverse complement strand
GACCCGCGCCTTGCCTGACACGCCCGGCGCGGGCAATGCGACGTCATATCTCATGACGACACGCCCTAGACGTCAATCGCTGTCGGCCAAGTCGGCCCAGCTGATCGGGGTCAGCAGCTGGTCGGGGGCATCCGCAGCCTGCCAGAGCGCGGCATAGCTTATGCCTCGCTGCGGATGCACGCCCTGCGGCCACAGCTCGGCAAGCGGGGCCAGCACGAAGGCATAGTCGGTAATATCCTCGCGCGGCACACGAATAACGCCGTCGTCGTAAACCACATCCCCGTAGAGCAGCAGATCCAGATCGAGCGTGCGCGAGCCGTCGCGGGCGCGAAGGGCCCGGCCGTTATCAGCCTCGATCGTTCGCAGCGTGTCTTGCACCGCCTGGATCGGCGCCGCCGTACGCGCTAGCACCACAAGATTGATAAAGGCGGCCCCGTCAAAGCCGACCGCCGCGCAGCGATACAGCGTAGAGACCGCGACATCGTCGAAGTGTGTCTTGAGCGCCTGGATACCGGCCGGCACGTGGGCCCCCGGCCGAATGTTCGAACCGACGCCAATGGCGATATCGATGGGCGTGTTCATGGCGCGTCTCGCGTGATCCGTACGCCGACGTTCTTGGCCCCGCGCAGGGCATAGGGTTTATCCAGACGCAGGGTCACGCGTGTCACACCAAACTCGTCGATGATCAGCGCGGCCACCCGCTCGGCCAGGGTCTCGACCAGTTCAAAGCCCGCGTTTTCCACGAACTCAATCACGCGCTTGGACACGGCCTTATAATCCAGCGTTTTCGTCACGTCGTCGCTGGCTGCTGCGGCCCGAATATCGAAATCCATGGCCAAGTCGAAGACCACACGCTGACGGATCTTGCGCTCCCAGTCATAGAGCCCGATCTGGGTATCCACGGCCAGTTGATCGATGAAAATCGTGTCCACGAGAGTCGCCTGTCCAAAATCACGCGCGGGCTAGGATACTGATTTATACCGGCGTTGGTGGTACCAATGAGGCCAGCGACCAGCGTGCCGTGGCTCCTGCGGCCGCGATGCCCGGGACGAAATCACCGCGCCGGTGCCAGCCGGCCAGCGCAATCATGGCTGCGTTGTCGGTACAAAACGCCTGACGCGGGAAATACAGCGAAAAGCCGTCGGCGCTACCGGCACGCTCGAGCGCGGCGCGCAGCGCGCGGTTGGCCCCGACGCCGCCGGCCACGACCAGGCGCGTCACACCGGTGTGCTTGATCGCCCGTCGACATTTGACCAATAACGTATCGATTACGGCCTGCTGGAAGCTGGCCGCGATATCGGCCCGGGCCTGCGGCGTATCGCCGCCATCTTTGATCGCCAGCATGACCGCCGTCTTCAAGCCCGAAAACGAAAAATCCAGGCCCGGGCGTTTCACCATGGGACGCGGAAAGGCATGAGCCGCGGGATCGCCCTGTTCGGCCAGCGCCGCCAATGCCGGACCGCCCGGATAGCCCAGGCCCAACATCTTGGCCACCTTGTCGAAAGCCTCACCCACGGCATCGTCGATGCTTGTCCCCAGCACCTCGTAGCGCCCCACGCCGCTCACCGAGACCAGCAGCGTATGCCCGCCGGAGACCAGCAGCGCGATATAGGGAAACGCAGGCGCGGCCTCTTCCAGCAGCGGCGAGAGCAGATGGCCTTCCATGTGGTGGACACCCAGCACCGGTACGCCGAGGCTCATGCCCAGGCCCGCAGCCACCGCGCTACCAACCAGTAGTGCCCCGACCAGCCCGGGCCCGCGGGTATACGCGATACCGGTGACCCGTGCTCGATCAACGGGCGCGACCACTTCGTCGATTAGCGGCGTGATCTTGCGGATATGATCGCGCGAAGCCAGTTCTGGCACGACGCCGCCGTAATCGGCGTGCAGCGCGGTCTGGCTATGCAGCGCATGGCCGACGAGTCCGGCGTCGCCGTAAAGTGCGACCGCGGTTTCATCGCAAGAGCTCTCGATACCCAGTATCAGCGATGAACGTTGCACGGTGGTGTGATCAGGCGTATTATCCATCGTCCTATTCTAGCTGCGGCGCCTACCGACGTCAGCGGCTGGAGTGATAAACACTGCACCTATTTCCGGAGTGTGATGCTCAATGCCTAGCGTACGCGTAAAAGAGAACGAGCCGTTTGAAGTCGCCCTGCGTCGTTTCAAGCGCGGATGCGAGAAAGCCGGCGTCGTGACCGAAGTACGCCGTCGCGAATTCTTCGAAAAACCGTGCCAGACCCGCAAGCGCAAGCGCGCTGCCGCGGTCAAGCGCCATGCCAAGCGTCTGCAGCGCGAGCAGCAGCGCTTTACGCGTCAGTATTAAGTCGAGCTTCGGCTGACTGACACGGTGCGATTCGATTGGAATCGTGTAAAACAGCGGCCGCGGGCCGCTGTTTTTTTGTCTGGCGCTCATAACTGTGGATGCGCCGACCGGCCCTATTAACGCCTCTTACGGGAGAATGCCCTTGAACCTTAAAGAACAGCTGGCCGAAGACATGAAATCGGCCATGCGCGCCCGGGACAAGGAACGTCTATCGGTGATTCGTCAGGCCCAGGCCGCGGTCAAGCAGCGCGAAGTCGACGAGTCCACCACCTTGGACGACGCCGAGGTGCTGGCCGTGATCGAAAAGATGATCAAGCAACGCCGCGACGCCGAGAGCCAGTATCGCGATGCCGGCCGCGAGGAGCTGGCCGATGCCGAAAACGCCGAGATCAGCGTGCTCGAGCACTATCTGCCGGCGCGGCTGACCGACGCCGAGCTGGATGCCATCATCGAGCGCGCCGTGGCCGATCACGACGGGGCAACCATGCGCGACATGGGTAAGATCATGGGTCAACTCAAGACCGAGCTGGCCGGTCAGGCCGATATGTCCGACGTCAGCGCCCGATTGAAGAGCCGGCTGCAATAATCGATCGCCCGCCTGGCGCTCGCCGGGCGACCGGTACGCGTCATGGCCCGTATTCCCCAGAGTTTTATCGATCAACTCCTGGATCGCACGGATATCGTGTCGATCATCGACGTGCGTGTCTCGCTCAAGAAAAGCGGACGCGAATACAGCGCGTGTTGCCCGTTTCACGACGAAAATACGCCATCGTTCACCGTCTCGCCCACCAAGCAGTTCTATCACTGCTTTGGCTGCGGCGCCCACGGCAGCGCCATCAGCTTTCTGATGGAATATGACCGCCTGGAATTTCGCGATGCCGTAGACGTGCTGGCCCAGGCCGCCAGCATGGAGCTGCCCGAGGAAGCCGTGGACGATACCCCGGCCGGGCCGCCGCGCGAGCCGCTCTATGATGTGTTGAAAATCGCCGACCGGCACTACCAGAGCGCGCTGCGCGCCAGCGATACCACGATTGCCTATCTGAAAAACCGCGGCGTCTCGGGCGACATGGCCAAGCGCTACGGGCTGGGCTTTGCCGCCGACGCCTGGGATACGCTCACTCGGACCGTCGGCGACAAGCCGGCCGCGGCCCGCGCCGGCATGTTGATCGAGCGCGATTCGGGCGGTTATTTCGATCGTTTTCGTAACCGCCTGATGTTTCCGATCCGCGATACACGCGGCCGGACCATCGCCTTCGGCGGCCGCGCGCTGGGCGACGACAAGGCCAAGTACCTCAACTCGCCCGAAACACCGCTGTTTCACAAGTCGGACCAGATGTACGGGCTCTACGAAGCACGCCAGGCGATGCGTGACCTGCCGCGGCTGCTCGTCGTCGAAGGCTATATGGACGTGATCGCCCTGGCCCAGCACGGCTTTCCCAACGCTGTGGCAACGCTGGGCACGGCCACCACGGCCAGTCATCTCACGACCCTGTTCCGACAGACCCAGGAAGTGGTGTTTTGCTTCGACGGTGATGCCGCCGGCACCCGGGCCGCGCGTAAGGCTATGGATATCAGCCTGCCGGTGATGCGCGGCGCTCGGCGGGTGCGTTTTCTGTTCATGCCCGAAGGCGAGGATCCGGATACGCTAGTCCGCAGCGACACCGGTCATGCGCGCATGCAGGCGGCTATCGATGAAGCACGCCCGGCCTCCGAGGTCCTGCTGAACGGGCTCGTCGAAGGCCTGGATCTGGCAACGCCCGACGGCCGTGCGCAGCTCATCGAACGGGCCCGCGGCCCAATCAACGCACTCCCGCCCGAGGCGTTCCGGGCCGAGCTGATCGGTGAGCTATCACGCCTGTCGCGCCTGCCGGCGGCCGATCTACGCGAGCTGTTTGCCACCAACGCCAGCGCTCGCCCAGCCCCCGAGGCCGGTCCCGCGTCTCGATCCGCCGGTAAGCGCGAGAGCGACGGCGCCCGCGTGACCCCGGTCACCCGTGCCCTGGCGCTGTTGTTGGCTGATACCCGCCTTGCCGCGCAGGCCACGCACGAGCGCGACAACCTGGCCGATCACGACAATCCCGGGGCACGAATTCTGGCCGAGGCGATTGACTTTTTCGCAAACAACCCAAACATCGCCGTAGCACGTTGGCTGGAGGGATACCGCGACAATCGTTATTTCTCGCGTTTGCAGACGCTGGCGGCCCAGACGCCGCCGGGCGACGACGATACCCGCGCCGGGGAATTCGTCGACGCAATCGCCCGGTTGACACAACACGGGCGGTCGCGCCAGACCTTGAGACAGCGATACAACGCGCTCATCGCCCAGCAAGAACGCGGCCCGCTGGATTCGCGCGCCGCCCAGGAACTTAAAGAAGTCTTGAGCCAGCTGCAGAGCAGCGCTGGATGACCGACCGGTTCATCGATTCGGCCGCCCAGGCCGGCCGTGATAAACTAGTCGGTTATCGCCGAGTGCGCCCTGCCCCATAGATTCAACCCGCAGCGAGTGACATGAGCAGCAAAGACAAGAAATCACAGCTTCGGCTTCTGATTGCCCACGGCAAGCAGAAAGGTTATCTGACCTACGCCGAGGTCAACGATACTTTGCCCGACGATATCGTCGATCCCGAGCAGATCGAAGACATCGTCAACATGATCAGCGACATGGGCATCACGGTGCACGAGCAGGCACCGGATGAAGACGATCTGTCGATCGATGGCAACGCCGTCAACGACGACGACGACGACGATGCCGAAGAAGCCGCTGCCACGTTGGCCGCGCTCGACCCGCAGTTCGGGCGTACCACGGATCCGGTGCGCATGTATATGCGCGAGATGGGCACGGTCGAGCTGCTTGATCGCCAGGGCGAGATTCGTATCGCCAAGCGCATCGAGGAAGGCCTGTCCGAGATGATGTACTCGCTGGCCTACTTCCCGGCCACCACGGGACGTCTCCTCGAGCTGTGGGACCAGGTCGAGGCCGGCGACAAGCGTCTGACCGATGTTCTGGTCAGCTTTGTCGACCCCGATACCGGTGATCCGGTCGTCGCCGAGGAAGAGCCCGAAGCGCCCGAAGCCGCCGCAGACACGGACGCTGACGACGACGAAGAAGACGACGAAAGCGCGCCCGCAGCGCCGGGCAACGACGGACCGGATCCCGAAGAAGCCAAAACCCAGTTCGCCGAGCTGCGTCGACTGCACGATCAAGCCGTAGGCAAGCTGGAATCCAAGGGCCGCGAACACGCCGAAACCGAAGTAGCGCTCGCCGGCCTGGCCACGCACTTCATGCGCTTCAAGCTGGTGCCCAAGACCGCGGACGATCTGACGCTGCAGTTGCGCACGGCCATGATCGACATCCGCAGTGCCGAGCGCGACATGCTGCGGATTTGTGTCAACGAAGCCGGCATGCCGCGTCGTGATTTCATCCGTCAGCTGCCGGAAAACATCACCAACGAAGACTGGCTGGAAAAGCTGATCCGCGCCAAGCGTCGCTATTCCTCTACCATCGCCAGCCGGCGCGATGACATCGTGCGCCACATGAACGCCATCCGCGAGATCGAGAACGAGAACTCGCTGGATGTAAATCACATCAAGGAAATCAATCGCAAGATGTCGATCGGCGAAGCCAAGGCTCGCCGGGCGAAAAAAGAGATGGTCGAGGCCAACCTGCGTCTCGTCATCTCGATCGCCAAGAAATACACCAATCGCGGGCTACAATTCCTGGACCTCATCCAGGAAGGCAACATCGGCCTGATGAAAGCCGTCGACAAGTTCGAATATCGCCGCGGCTACAAGTTCTCGACATATGCCACCTGGTGGATTCGCCAGGCCATCACCCGCTCGATCGCCGACCAGGCACGCACCATCCGTATCCCGGTGCACATGATCGAGACGATCAACAAGCTCAACCGCATCAGCCGGCAGATGCTTCAGGAAATGGGCCGCGAGCCCAACCCCGAAGAACTGGCCGAGCGCATGGAGATGCCCGAGGACAAGGTCCGCAAGGTCCTCAAGATCGCCAAGGAACCGATCTCGATGGAAACCCCCATCGGCGACGACGAAGACAGCCACCTCGGCGATTTCATCGAAGACATCAACGCCATCGCGCCCGATGATTCGGCCTCCGGCGAGTCCCTCAGAGAGGCCACGCACAACACCCTGGCCAGCCTCACCCCGAGAGAAGCCAAGGTGCTGCGCATGCGTTTCGGTATCGACATGAACACCGACCACACCCTCGAGGAAGTCGGCAAACAGTTCGACGTCACCCGGGAGCGGATTCGCCAGATCGAGGCCAAGGCCCTGCGCAAACTGCGCCACCCCTCGCGTGCCACGTTCCTGAAAAGCTTCCTGGACGAATAACGCATACCCGGAGCCGGCCTTGGCCCAACAAGGCCGGCGCGCTATAGTTTCGCGCCGGATGTGCAACGCATCCGGCGTGTTCGTCTAGCAAGACGACGGGCCTGTAGCTCAGTGGTTAGAGCAGGGGACTCATAATCCCTTGGTCGCAGGTTCGAGTCCTGCCGGGCCCACCATTAAATCAGACACTTACACGGTTGCTTTGCACGACGAAATGCTCAGAGGTACATTATAGGTACACTCGTGGTGCAGCAGGCGTGCAATGGCTACTCTCACCAAGACCTCCGCCGGCCGCTGGAAAGCGGTCGTCCGTCGCCAGGGCTGGCCGACCAGCTCGAAGACCTGGCGGACGAAGCGCGACGCCGAAGATTGGGCACGCCGGACGGAAGACGAGATGGCGCGCGGCGTCTTTCAAAGCCGCGCGCCGGCCGAACGTCTCACGCTGAGTAGCGCCATTGACCGCTATTTGAGCGAGGTCACGCCGACCAAGAAAGAAAGCACCCAAGCGGCCGAACGGGTCAAGGCACACAAGCTAAGTGTCGCTTTGGGCCAATACAGCCTCGTCGCGATCACACCGGACGTTGTTGCTGCCTATCGAGACCGGCAACTGACCGACAACAAGTCGCGCGATACCGTGCGGCTGCAACTCGCCCTGCTCTCACATCTCTTCGAGATTGCGATCAAGGAATGGCGTATCGGCATCTGGGCCAACCCATGCCGCGCTGTACGCACGCCTAAGCCCGGCAAAGCCCGGGACCGCCGGCTCTCATCGGGCGAGGAAAAAAAGCTCCTGAGCGCCGCCCAGAGCCAGTCCAACCCGATGCTCGGGCTCATGATCCGGCTCGCACTGGCAACCGCCATGCGAGCCGGCGAAATACAACGTCTCCGCCGGTGCGACGTGGATCTCCATCGCCGCACCGCCCTCTTGCGCGACACCAAGAACAACCAGTCCCGCACCGTACCGCTCACCACGAACGCCGTCCGAGCGCTCCGCGCCGCGCTCGACAATCCCGTTCGACCCATCGATTGCGATCTGATCTTTTTCGGCGAACCCGGTCACGATGGGATTCGTCGTGGATTCCAATACGGCCCAGGGTGGAAGCGCGCAACGCGGGACGCCGGCATCGCGGATCTTCGCTTTCACGACCTACGGCACGAAGCGGTCAGCCGACTTGTCGAGATGGGTCTGGGCGATCAGGAAGTCGCGGCGATCAGCGGCCACAAAAGCATGCAGATGCTGCGTCGCTACACGCACCTGCGCGCTGAAGATTTGGTTGGTAGGCTTGATGCTTTAGGGGGACGCTAGCGGACCATCGGGCCGCTCGCGAAAAGTATAAGGCGAACGAATGGCACTGCACAAAGATTTCCCGCGCTCACCGTTTGCGATTCCGGATAGCCGGCATCGTTGGTTCCCGGCGGACGAAGCCATGCGGGAAGCAGCCTATGAGAAGCTGCTGCCGCCGCTTGTCGCCAATGTCCGGGAAAAGGTTAGTGAGTGGCGCGCGGCGGGCTATCCACGGGTGTCGGCCACGTCTAGCGCCCTGCTACGCTGGTGGTTTGGGCAGGGCCATATGCTCGAAGAAGCGGACGGCACGCTCTCGCCGTTTGCCTACTATTTCGCTCAACGCGAGGCGGTCGAAACCGTTATTTGGCTTTACGAGGTCCGCCAAGCCCGCGACAAGTTCGATCTGATGCGCTTCGACGCCTCCGAGGCAATCTCTACCGGAATGTTCCCGGAAAACTGGCCGCGCTATGTATGCAAGATGGCGACCGGAGCGGGCAAGACCAAGGTGCTCTCGCTGCTGATCGCCTGGAGCTATTTTCACCGAAGCTACGAGGCAGACTCCGAGCTCGCACGAAACGTTCTGCTGATCGCACCCAACATCATCGTGCTGGATCGCCTGCGCGCCGACTTCGACGGGCTGAGGATCTTTTTCAATGACCCGGTTTTGCCGGATAACGGCTTCGAAGGCCGCAACTGGCGCGACGACTTCCAGATGGCGCTGCATATTCAGGATGACGTGCGCATCGTCCGGCCGACCGGAAATCTCTTTCTAACCAATATTCATCGCGTGTATCTGGGCGACGTAAAAGAGCCGTCGCTGGAAGACGAGGACCTGAGCGACTACTTTCTGGAGCCGTTCGGGCCGAAGCCGACGGGCAAGACCACCGATTCCGGAACCGATCTCGGCGAACTCGTGCGCGATATAGACGAGTTGGCCGTGTTCAACGACGAAGCGCATCACGTCCACGACGAACGCATGGCGTGGTTCAAATCCATTCAGGATATCCACCATCGGATGCTCCAGAAGGATGGCCGTCTCGCTTTGCAACTGGACGTGACCGCGACCCCCAAGCACAACAACGGCGCGATCTTCGTCCAGACCGTGTCGGATTATCCGCTGGTTGAGGCAATCCATCAGAACGTCGTCAAACATCCGACCCTGCCGGACGCGGCCAGCGTGGGCCGGCTCAACGAGCACAAGAGTGCGCTGTTTACCGAGCGCTATGCGGATTATCTACGGCTCGGCGTCGAGGAATGGCGGGTGAGCTACGCCGAGCACGAAAAGCTCGGCAAGAAGGCCGTGCTGTTCGTGATGGTGGACGATACCAAGAACTGCGATGAGGTCGGTGAATACCTGGAGAAAATCGCGCCGGAGTTGGAAGGCAGCGTGCTGGTCATTCACACCAAGAAGAACGGCGAAATATCCGAAGCCAAGTCTGGAAAGAAGCTTGAAGAGCTCGAGTCACTGCGCCAAGCGTCCAACAATATCGACAGCTGGGAAAGCCCTTACAAGGCGATCGTCTCGGTTCTGATGCTCAAGGAAGGTTGGGATGTACGCAACGTCACGGCCATCGTAGGGCTGCGTGCCTACAGCGCCAAGAGTAATATCCTCCCCGAGCAGACGCTGGGCCGCGGCCTGCGCCGCATGTACTTCGGCAGCGACGAGCCGGAGTATGTCTCCGTTATGGGGACTGAAGCCTTCATGGGGTTTGTTGAGTCGATTCGTACCGAAGGCGTCGAGTTTGAGCGCAAGCCGATGGGCGATGCCGCACGACGCAAACCGTCGCTGGTTGTCGAGGTCGACAGCGAAAACGAGGACAAGGATATCGACGCGCTGGATATCCCCATTCCCAAGCTGACGCGTCGCTTCAACCGCGAATTCCGGGATCTGACCGATCTTGATGTGACCGCGCTCGGCAACGAAAGACTGCCGATCAAACCATTCTCGCCGGAGCAAACGCGCGAAATCGTCTTCAAGACCATGCTCGACGATGCCGCGCACCATACCGTCAATCTTGACGGTATCGGCCCAGCCGATTATCGGTCGGTTGTCGCCTTTTTCGCGCGTCAGTTGCTCAAGGAACTACGGCTGGTTGGCGGCTACGACGTGCTCTATCCCACGGTGCGCGACTTCATGCGCGATCACCTGTTCGAGAACAGCCCGGTCGATCTCGAAGACCCGGTAGTGCTACGTAATCTGTCGGAGCCCGAGGCCGCCAAAACGATCTTCGACAGTCTCAAGGCAGGCATCAACGCGATTACGGTCGCGGATAGCGGCACGTCTCGTATAGAAGACTATATCCGCCTGAAGAGTACGCGGCCGTTTTCGCCCAGCAATCGGCCGTTCATGCAGTCGAACAAGACGATCTTCTCCAAGATCGTCGCCGAGCCGGGAGCCGGTGGTTTTGAGCTGGCCTTTGCGGCTTTTCTGAATAGCGCGTCGGATGTTGCCGCCTTTACCAAGAACTACCTGGCGATCGGTTTTGCGATCGACTACGTGAAAGCGGACGGTGATCTGTCAACTTATACGCCAGATTTCATCGTACGCACGATCGACGGAACCGTGTTCATCATCGAGACTAAGGGCCGCGAGGAAATCGATCTGCCACAGAAAATGGCCCGTCTGCGCCAGTGGTGCGCGGACGCAACAGACGCCAGCGTTGCGAACGGCGGGCCTGCGTATCGCTTTGTCTATGTCGATCAGACCGGCTTCGAGCGCAATCTCCCGAAGGATATGCAGGGGCTAGCGGCCGCGTTCACCGAGTTTCAGACTGACAAAGCTTCCACAATAGTGCTTTCATGACGCTGGCTGAAGTCGCCATGAGCACTCTCGTTGTCGAAAATCTGCCTGACGATATTCACGAGCGCTTGCGCCAGCTCGCCAAGCGTAACCAACGCTCGGTCACCGAGCAGACGATAAAGCTCATCGAATCGGGTGTCTCTGGCCAGTCGGATATGGATCTCCGGCCGTCGCCGAGCGCGGTCGCTGGCGCTCGCGCGATGTCTCGCGAGGAACTCGAAACGGCTTTCAACGACAGAACCTACAGTCGCTACCAGTCAGCGGATGAACTCAATGCTTATCTCGATAAGCTACGCTGGTAGAACATGACAAGCGTTGAGCAACTTAGAGCGTGGATCGACGAACCGGAAGGCGAACGCCTCGAGTTCAAATCTGCAAAGCGCAATTATCACTTCGGGAAACTGCTCGATTATTGCGTCGCTTTGGCAAACGAAGGCGGCGGCAAGATCATTCTCGGTGTGACGGATGCCAGGCCGCGAACCGTCGTTGGCACGGAAGCATTCGCTGAACCGGGCCGTACTTCTGCCGGGATTCACCAAAAACTCAACCATCGCGTGCCCATCGAAGAGATGGTCCTGGATGGGGGTCGTGTGCTAGTTGCGCACGTTCCTAGCCGATTGCCCGGCACGGCCTGGCATCACGACGGACGATATCTGCGCCGCGCCGGCGACGATCTTGTGCCGATTCCGCCCGAAGAGCTCCAGCAGATGCTGGCCGAGGGCGGACCGGACTTCTCGGCCACCCCCTCGGAGGCTTCGCTAAGCGACCTAGATGGGGATGCCGTCGAAGCATTCCGCAGCCGCTGGGCGCGTAAAACCAGCAAGCCAGAACTCTTACGGACAAGCACCGAGCAACTGCTCACCGATGCCGAGCTCATCTTCGATGGGCGGATCACGATCGCTGCGCTGGTACTGTTCGGCAGTCGAGAGGCGTTGGGTCGCTATCTCGCTCAGGCAGAGATTGTGTTCGAATATCGATCGTCCGAAGCGTCGGGCCCGGCGCAGGATCGACTCGACCTTCGCCAAGGCTTTTTCAGTGTCTATGACGAACTCTGGCAGAAGATCAACGTGCGTAACGACCGTCAGAGCTATCAGGACGGCCTGTTCCGCTATGATATCGCGACGTTCGACGAGATAGCGGTCCGCGAAGCGCTGCTCAATGCCGTCGCCCATCGCGACTATCAATTGGGCGGTTCGATCTTCGTCCGCCAGTATCCGCGTCGTCTCGAGATTGTCAGTCCAGGCGGGTTCCCTGTCGGCATTACGCCCGACAATATCCTCGACCAACAGAATCCGAGGAACCGCCGCATCGCGGAAGCGCTGGCCCGCTGTGGCCTGATCGAGCGTTCTGGTCAGGGTATGAACCTCATGGTCGAGAACGCCATTCGTCAGAGTAAGCCGCTGCCGGACTTTATGGGCTCCAGCGACCACGAGGTGCGCCTAACGCTGCAGGGTACCGTGCAGGATCCGGCTTTTATTCGTTATCTGGAACAGGTGGGTGCCGAAAGGTTGGCCACGTTTTCCACCTACGATTTTCTTGCCCTCGACGCGCTACGGCGTAAGCAGCCGCCAAGCGATGATATGCGCCAACGTCTGCCGGCATTGGTCGAGAATGGTCTCGTCGAAAAGCTCGGTCGCGGCCGAGGCGTGCGTTATATCCTCTCGCGATCCATGTATGGGGCGCTCGGTCGCAGTGGGACGTATACCCGCGAGCGTGGACTGGCCCACGAGACGAATAAAGAGCTATTGCTCAAGCATATTCACGATAACGACGCACAAGGCAGCGCGCTTTCGGTGTTGTGCCAGGTCTTGCCAGACCTGCCGGCGCGGCAGGTGCAGAGTCTTCTGCAGGAGCTTCGCAGCGAAGAAAAAGTATCGCTCAAGGGCCAGCGACGATGGGCACGCTGGCATTTGCCAGACGCCAAGAACGACGACTAAAAACCGCTGTCTTTAGCTGGTTTTTAGAAGCGCGCTGACAATAATAAATTCAATGACTTACAAGAACATCGGCCCGATTTGAAGGGCCGGTGGCTGTTCAAAGAAATACTATGGCTAAACCAACGCAACCGACGAACGTTCTCTCCGAAGCCGAAAAGCGCGACCTAATCCAGCTCATCCAGGCCGACAAGCCGCTACCGGATAAGTACCGCTTCCTACTATTCGAGGACAAGCGCGAAGTGGAGCTGGTCTGGAATGGCAAGACCGCCGATGTCTGCAACGCCGTGCTACCCTTCCAGACCCTGGAGCACATCGACGAGCCGCGCGAAGAGACAAAGGTTCAGAGCGATTTGTTCGATGCCCGGGGCCGGCAGAAAGGTGGCTGGACCAACAAGCTCATCTGGGGCGATAACAAGCTGATCCTGTCGAGCCTGAAATCCGGCGCGCTACGCCGCCAGATCGAAGAAGCCGGCGGCCTTAAACTGATCTATATCGATCCGCCATTCGACGTGGGCGCTGATTTCTCGATGGATATCGAGATCGGCGGCGAGACCTTTCACAAAGAGCCGAATCTGCTAGAACAGATAGCTTATCGAGATACGTGGGGCAAAGGTGCGGATTCATTTTTAACAATGATCCATGAACGCCTAATCCTAATGCGAGATTTGCTTGCGGAAGACGGCGCTATCTATGTGCATTGTGACCCAAGAGTTAATAGTTACATTCGGCTGGCACTCGATGAAATATTCGGTAAAGGTCGGATGCAGAATGAAATATCTTGGTGTTACGTCGGTGGACGTGTACCAAAGGTCGCATACGGGCGTCGACACGACACGATATATTTTTATACGAAATCGGATCGCTGGACATACAATTATGAAGAGATAATGAAACCTTTAAGCGAGGAGCAACAAGCGCGCTATCGCTACGAAGATGAAAACGGCAAATATCGCCTTATGGGGCGCTTTTTAAAAGGCAGTCCAATTCGCGGGAACCGCGACGTTTCCCCTGAATGGGAAAAAAGCAATCCTGAACTAGTCTTCCGCTACTACATGAAAGACGGAACTTTGTGCTTAGATTACTGGGCTGATATCCCGCCGCTCAACCAAGTCGCTAAGGAGCGAGTTGGCTACCCTACCCAAAAACCTAGCGATCTACTCGAAAGAATTATCAAAGCATCCTCAAACGAGGGCGATTTAATTGCAGATTTTTTTGTCGGCTCTGGAACTACTGCAGCAGTCGCCGAGAAACTCGGCCGCAAATGGATCGCTACTGATCTCGGCAAGTTCGGCGTCCACACCACCCGCAAGCGACTCATCGGCGTCCAGCGCGAGCTCAAAGCGGCAGACAAACCATTCCGCGCCTTCGAAGTGCTCAATCTCGGCCGCTACGAGCGCCACGCCTATCTCAACGTCGGCGGCCGGCTCACCGGTGAGCAGCGCGAGGCCGCGCTCGCCGAGCGCGAGCGCGAGTTTCGCGAGCTGATTCTGCGGGCTTATCGCGCCGAGCCGTTCGAGAACGACGCATTCTTCGACGGCAAACAAGGCCCGCGGCTGGTCGTTATCGGCCCGATCAACTTGCCGGTTGGGCGGCTATTCGTGGAGGAAGTCATCACCGAGTGCCGCAAGCGCGGCGCGACGCGGGTGGATATCCTCGCCTTCGAGTTCGAAATGGGGCTATTCCCAGCCGTGTTATCGGAGGCCCGGGAAAAAGGCATCGATCTAACGCCCAAGTATATTCCGTCCGAGGTTTTCGATAAGCAGGCGATCAAGCGTAATCAGGTGGTTTTCCACGATATTTCCTTCGTAGAAGCCACGCCGCGCTACGACAAGAAGCGCAAACAATCCGTGCGTATCGAACTCACGGATTTCTCCGTCTACTACAGCCAGAACGCCGCCGAGAAAGCCATCGAGGCGATGAAGAACGGCAAGAGCGAAGTGATCTGCGATCGCGGCCAGCTCGTGAAGGTGAGCAAGGACAAGCAGGGTGTAGTGAGCCGCGAATTGCTCACCGGTCACTGGACCGACTGGATCGATTACTGGGCGGTGGACTTCGATTACTATTCCAAGAGAGAAATCATTAAGAAGCCGGTTGGCAGCGATGCAAGCGGTGTTTTGCCCGATGCGTCAATGACGGAAGGCGAGATCGAGTTCGAAGAATACTTTACGGGTAGCCATATCTTCGAGAACGAGTGGCAGAGCTTTCGTACCCGCAAAGATCGTGAGCTTGAACTAATGACTGCCGAACATCGGTACGAAAAGCCCGGCCGCTACACGGTCGCGGTGAAGGTAGTCGATATTTTCGGCAACGATACGATGACGCTGGTTCCGGTCAACGTGGGCGATTAACGTAGATCGCCGTCGTTAGCGAATCCGGCGTCTCGCTTGGACATAACAGGTCGTATATCTAGCGCTTTCGCTATGTAGTGGTTTAGCGAGTTAGCGGAATAATATGCGGCTGACAGGGCTTCAGCCGTATACCGCGCGCATCGGTGCGGATTCGTAGCTCGGGCCAGTGGCGCAATACCTGCCCTAGACTCCGCTCGAAGCGCTTGCGAAAGTCCACGAGACGCCCGTAGTCGGCTCCAAACTGACCGTTCAACACAGACCAATCCAACGACAGCGGCTTATGCAAGCGGTACGTGCGGTCCGTCGCCCAGGCATAGATGTCGATCGCGAGTGGCGAGCGCAGCGCGATCAGCACGCGGAAATCGAGTGGAACCGCATACGTCATGACTTCCTCGTAAAAGCTGGGCGCCAGCTTGATCCAGCAGCCAGCGGTCGCCGGCGCTCCGGCCGGCTGATCCCACCAAAGGCGGATGCCGGAAGATAACTGGTAGGGCTGCCATGTCTCGCCGCCGTCGACCTGGCGATCGATATGGATCGTGCACTTCATCAGCCGTAGTGCCTGATCGCGGAAACTGTTCATCGACCCCGTGCGGCCGCCGGACATGCCTAATCCAAGGTCGCGAAACAGCGCAGCTTGCGAGGTCGGAAGCTCGATCATCGGCGAGCCGGCGGTTCGGGCCTTTCGCGCCATCCAGGCCAGTAGCAGCCGCGGGATTTTGCCGTACGGAAGGCCGTGGTCGGGGTGGCCCACCATGGTCAGCCGCAGACTACCGTTGCGTCGCTGAAAATGCAGGCTTCGCTGCTCGCTATGTGGGATGGTGGTTTGCACCAGCGCGCGAGCCATCAGGCCAACGCCGGACGACACCGACTCAATGGCGTTTAGGCGCTGACAATCGCCCAACCCCAAACGCCAGTCGGCGTGCTCGCCCGACGAACGAGATTCGTCCAGCACTTGCGATACGTCGCGAAAGCTCAAGACCGCGGCCCTGTTACTAAGCGTGCTCGCCTTCCATGAACGCCGCTACATCGGCCGCACGGAAATACATGCGTCGCCCGATCTTGCGCCGCAGGCGTGCCAGCGGTGCCAGCGCGTTCGCTTCCTGGTTAAGCGAAGTTCGCAGCGACTGCGGCTCGCGATGCAGCATATCCGCGAGCTGTTCGAGCGTGAGATATGCGCCGTAGCGCTCGACGAGTATTTCTTCGGTACGCATTGTCAGCCCTCCTGCCGAATGGGTTTACGCTGAAACACCCAAGAAAGGGTGAGTAACCGTTGTCACCCGTTGATTGTTATTGGCAGAGGGCCGATAGTGGGCGCGTTATTTTAGCCAAATATGTTGACCGCGCCGATGCGGCAAAAAAAACTTGAACAGGCGCGCCGGAACCTCGACCGCGTTAGACATACGCAGTGCCAACCTCGAATTGCCTACGGACTACGACAGATGGCGGCCGGGCTAACGCTGGCGCATAGCTTGACGTCGAGAAAGCCCTCGGTCTGGGCACTGATACACCGCTGGCTCGATGAGCCCGTAATCGAGTTCCTGGCGACCTATCCCCATACGTGGAATAGCGATCTACTCGAAGGCTTCGCGCCTTCGACGATGGGAAAGCGGCCACCGGCACTACAGCCAGTTACCGAGCGGGCGTTTGTCTGCCCTTCCAGTCCCGATAGCTTTACGCGACGATCTAAACGTGAGCTGGCCAGCCGAACCCACGCTGTGGCCGATTACCGAACGAGCCTGTCCGAGTGGGACGCCAATCTCCGTTTCGCTATTCGCAGCGCCTATACGGACAAGGAAGGCGAGGATTCGCATTTACGTCGGCAGTTCCCGGCGACGCTTGACGCGCTCCGCCTCCTCATCGACGAACTCGATTCCATGGAACCGGTATCCGTACGTCCGACGCGCGGCGCCCAGGATCGCGTGTCTTACGCCCAAGTCAGCTCGAACACAGGTGGCTTCTGCGAACTTTGTTGGCGTTATACCGAGCGCTACCAAGCCGAACGCGCTCGTGAAGCCAATTCGACGACGCCCCGCAAGAAAAGCACGCGCTACTGCGCCTATCACCGGCCCGATGCTCAGCCCGCGGAGCATCATTGCTACCGTGCGGATATTCGATATCGCGATGCATTCCACCGCGAGCTAGACGCGCTGAAATGGGGCGAAGACTCCGAGCATGTATTCCGCTTTCAGCCGCCTACTGCGGCTGGCGAAGAGGAAATACGCAAGGCCGCCTACGACACCGTGCATTGCGGTATCCGGCCGCTGCGCGGGCAGACGGCGCGTGGCGATAGCTTTGCCGAAAAGGTCTGGCAACTGCATCGTGAGGATCTCTCACAGCCTCATATCGGCCGACGACTTGGCGCGACGAAACAAGCGGTCTCCCGCGCCTTGAAGCAGCTCCACCGCCTCGCGGAAATACAACAGGCGGAAGCGCAGGTTGATCCACTAAGCGAAGAGTCGTTTTCGCTTCATACACAATCGACCCGCGCCCTCTTTCAAGAAATACGCGCGCTCAGACGGCAGCAGTGGAGCACGGCGCGTATCGCCCGCCACGTTGGCCGGTTTAAGCACACCGTTAAGGCCATCTATCGATGGCTGGATCTGCACGACGCGGCTGCTTCCCTGCGTTCCCGTGGACTCAATACTGCGGCCATCGAGCGACGCCTTCGGATACCGCACGAAGCGGTGGATATCATCGCGGACATGGCTCTTGACCAAGAACGCGGAGCGGGCGACTCGGGCGAAGACCTGGACAAGCTTCTACGTCCGATACGTCGCTTTCTCGATCAGCCCGGTGTCTCCGAGGTCACAGTCAATCAACCCCACGGCGTGTTTGTCGAGCAATCGGGCAAAGATAACCGCGTATACATCCCGGAGCTTGACACGCATCGGCTTCATCGCCTGGCAAGCGGTATCGCCCGGGCACACCACCAGCCGCTAAGCGAACAGCAACCGCGCCTGACGGGATGGCTGGAAACCGGGGAACGAGTGCGCATCGCGCGACCGCCACTGCTGCCCGAAGGCGCTTTTTTACTCTCGATCCGAAAGCCTGAAATCCCAAACCCGCTATGAGCATAGTCTTTCAGACTATTCGCTATCGCTAGCGCACAAGCGATTCGGCTAAGTAGCGCGATAGCGCTTTAACGAATTATCGGCAGCGCATGCGAGGTCGTGAGAACACGCCGGCGACTTCGCACCTTTAGGAACCGAAACCGCCTACAGGCCTTGTGCAGCAAGACGTTCAAAGCCCGTAACACGGGCGCGAAGAATGGGCCGACCTTACTCCGAACCTTTGTCTGGTGGGCGGTGCGTAATCTTTGCACCCCTCGGTTACAACAGATCGGGTAGGTTTCGCACCTTTAGGAACCGGCAAAGCCCAGAATGCTTGCGGCACAAGGCGTTCAGAACCCAGGCCTCGCGCGAAGGCTTCGCACCTTTACCCACGCTCCAACGCCAAAAACTTCGCACGTTTACCCACGCACCACCAAGCCCAGCCCTTCTGGCACAAGGGTTGCTAAACCCATGTCGCGCACGAGATAGTTCGTCGACTCCGCAACACAGCCGCCTCAATCGTCGGAGGTTTAGAGACGCGATGACGCCCGAAGCCTCGTACCGAACATCGGCAAATCGTGACGGGGGCCACGCCCAATCAACGCTTCGTGGGGGCAGGGATAATCTCTCGTCGATCAGCGTCGTGGCATCTAACTATCAACATAAACGAGCGTGTACACCTTTTGTTGTTCGTGCGCACTCATAACGGATAACGGCGATGCAAACCTACACCCCAAAACAACTTCAAAGCGCGCTTGATGCCGGGGGCATTCGTCGCGTAACGATCACCGGCCAAGGCGCGTACTTCTATATTCAAGTCACCAGCCGCAACGGCGACGGCGTACTGACCAAGGCGCGCAGCCCCGACCCGCGCAGCTTCAACAACCCGCTACAGGCATTCACCGCGCTCCGCCGGCTGGGTATTCGTAACGGCGACTTCGATATCACCCAATGGACACCCGAGCAGCGCGAGGCGCCCAAGCGGCCCGATCGCGCCCAGGCGATGAATGAGATGCACACGATGGCCGAACATGGGCGCTGGGTGCGTAAGCAAGTCGCGGACGCTTTGCGCGAAGCCGCCGACCCTGCAACCGAATGGGTCGATAACGCCACCGTCGAAGCCGACGCCGATGCGCAGATCGAACGCTTGCAGGAGCGCATAAATAAAGCTGATTGGTCTACCCCGTAGGCCTGTCTATTCTGTCGCGACGCGCGCTTTACCGCATGCGAACACATTCGTCGGGGAGCTGCCGCCACCGCTTTGCTCTCTCGATGGGATAGGCCTAGTCATTGCCTTCGCTCAAGAACGTCGGTTTGCTACGCTTACCTGAGCTAAACCGCGTGATGATTGCAAGCGCTAGTCGGTCTGTCGGCTGTCGGCCATGAGCGGACTTTACGTCTCCGCAGCTTCTGGGTGAAGAACACCTTGGTATTGCCGATAGATTTCATTTGTCGGCTTTCAAACGCCAGTCGTTCGGTTCGAGTCGATCGCCCGGCCGGAGTATCGGCACCATGCCGAGCTGAATAACCAGTGCAGCAAGCATCACGAGCCAAGCGGCATCGAGAGATGAAAAGCTATATCGAATGACGCCGGCTACCAGCGGCATAACGCTGGCGACAATGTAACCGCCTCCCTGCACAAACCCCATGAGACTGCCAGCAGCAGACGCTTCGTCCAGATGATCTAGCGATACGATCAACGAGAGCGGAAAAAGCGAACCGATGGCGACGCCGATTGTGACGATCGCCGGGGCGGCCAGCACATCGGGTGCACTGATCAGCATGAGTAGCCCGACACACGTTAGCGCAAGTATCACGAAAAGTAAGCCTCGTCGGTCGGGAAATCGAGTGATGACGGACGACAGCGTGAGCCCCGAGACAACCTGACAGACTGTTAACCCGCCGAGTAAATAGCCACTGCTCGAGGCACTCCAGCCGTGTTGTACGAAAAAAGGAGGTAGCCACGCCAGCACGAGCGTATATGCGGCTGTCCCGATCCCGAAGAAAAGCATAAGGAACCACGCGCGGCGAGAGCGCCAAGGCAGAGAATAAGCACGTCCGCCGGGATCGACCGATCGCGTAGCCGTTGCACTTGTCCAGACAGCGCCGGCAATGACAGCGAGAATCGCCCAGATCGAGAGCGATACTGGCCAACCAACGAAGTGCGCTATGGGCACCACGGCCGCCGACGCAACTGCGGCACCGCCCATGATGCCGGTCGTGAATAACGCCATGCCTCGCCCGGGGTCGCCGCTCGGATGCTGTTTGATGAAGGTGGGCATGAGCGCCTGAATGGCTGCGATGCCGATTCCGCCCATCGCGGCGGAAACGAGCAACCCTGCTGGTGAATGCCAGGGTAATCGCAAACCGCTGCCTATTGCGATGAAAGCGCACGCGAGAAGCACCGCGCGACGCACTCCGACACGCGCTTGAATAAGGCCGCCCATTAGAGCAACGCTTCCCATCGCGAACACCGGGATCGTGGTCAATAAACCGCCTTGTACATCACTCAACCCAATGCGGTCTTGCATCGTTTCCAGCAACGGGCCAATGGCGGCCATGATCGGGCGTAGATTGAGCCCTAGTAGGATAATGGCCGCATAGAATGTAATTGAAGCGGTTGCAGCGTTAGATTGCTTACTCATGGCGGATCCTCTTTCCGAGCGCCAAGAGTCTCTATATAGAGTATCTTAATGTCAAGACAAAAAAACGATCTACAGAGCGAACTGCGCGCTGACGTTGCGGCGCGACAGTGGGCGCGAGAACGCCCGGATATCGATGCTTTTCCGATGCAGGTTCTGGGTCGGTTATCCGAAGCCGCGCAGCTTATCGAACAGCAACACTTGCTCCCGCTATTCCGCCGGCATGGATTACAGGGCGGCGAGTTCGATGTTCTCGCGACGTTGCGCCGGTCCGGCAAGCCATTCGCCCTGACGCCGACAGCGCTTTACCAAGCGATGATGATTTCGTCCGGTGGGGTGACGAATCGAATCGACAGACTCGAAAGAGCCGGCTATATCAATCGAGCGAAGAACCCGCAGGATCGACGAGGCGTGCTAGTGCAACTGACCGTACAAGGAAAAGAGAAGATCGACGAGATGCTCGAAGAGCATGTCGCAAACCAAAAACGCCTCTTGAGTGCGCTCACGACGAATGAACAGGTCGAACTGGACCGCCTGACTGAGTTATTAATCCGGCGTCTTCCATCAGGTGAGTAAAAACGGTTGGTTCGGTCCACGCGTTGCTAGGCTGAATACTCCCAGGGATGAACTCCACAGAAGTAAGCCGGCTTGAGCTCTTCCACGTCCGCTTTCGGCCAGAAGCGGCCTCAAGTGAACTTGACTTCTGTGTACAGTTAATCCTGTGAAGGCCGCATATCAAGCGCTTTCGGTGCTTGCTATTTCATACTTACAACAATATTGTTGTAAGCATGATTCCAGGCCTTGTCTCGTTGCCCGGGTCCCCGTGGACTGTTTTGCCTCGTGGGGTTCATTCGGCGAGTCTCACTGACTTAGCGTCTGCTTTCGCGACGAACGCTTGGCGGCGTGAGCTTTTCGAGGGCCTCGTGTTCGCCTGTGGCAAGTTGCGATTGGCAGGATGCTCGACGATCTACCTCGATGGCAGCTATGTAACGGGCAAGCCGAAGCCCGGCGACTTCGATGCATGTTGGGATCCGTCGGGTGTCGATCCCGCGAAACTTGATCCTGTGTTCCTGCAATTTTCGAACGGTCGGGCAGCGCAGAAAGCGGCGTTCAAGGGCGAGTTCTTTCCATCCTCAATGCTGTGCGCGGATGTCGGACAGGCATTCGTCGATTTTTTTCAAAAAGATCGTTTCACAGGAAAACAGAAAGGGATCATCTCCATTGTAATTTCGTGCGATTCGCTTCTCGCCTAGGAAGGTGAAGCTATGATCTACAGCGACAAACAGCATGGCGTATCAGTTGCGCAACTAGAGAAGTTGCAAGGCGCGCTTGCTGCTGCGAAGGCACGCGCATCGGACCAGGCATGGCTTAAGCAGGCGGAGATCGATGGGCTCAACAGCCAGATTGCGGATATAGAGGCTGAAGTTGCCGAATACAATCTGCTGAAATCCGGCCAACTATCGTTTTCGAAAACCTATGCGCTAGAGGAATTGCCACGCGTTCTGGTCCAAGCGCGAATTGCCTCCGGTATGAGTCAAACGGACCTCAGCGAAAAACTTGGCATAAAGCCTCAACAGGTGCAGCGCTACGAGGCGACGGACTACATGAGCGCAAGTCTTGGTCGGCTGATCGCGATTTCTAAAGCGCTCGGAGTGAAAACGTCAGGCAGTTTTGAAAGCCCGAAACAGGCTGGAGGATCGGTGTTCGCGTGGGGTGACGCTGACGATATCGTGTGGAGTCAGTTTCCCTATAAAGAGATGGCAAAACGCAAGTGGTTTGATCTTCCGCGTGACGCAAACCCGATTAAGCTCGCGAAAGAGTATTTCCTACACGCCGCCGGACCGCAATTTGCGACGGCACTTCACCGGAAGAAGATGCGCAGTGGGAACGCGCCGAACGAATACGCCCTACTCGCGTGGCAGGCGCGCATTCTGGAGAGGGCGCGTAGAAAAATTGAAGCAGGAGAGATTGGGAAATTCGAACTTGATGATCGGTGGCTGCCAGAGTTAGTCGATCTCACGAAACGGCAGGACGGCCCGAAACGTGCCCGTGATCTATTGGCTCATAAGGGTATCGTGCTTGTGGTAGAACGGCACCTCCCTGGATCGTATCTCGACGGCGCAGCCCTACTTGCTAACGGCGGCACGCCGGTGGTAGGCCTTACGTTGCGATATGACCGGCTAGATAATTTCTGGTTCGTGCTGATGCATGAACTCGGCCATATCTTTCTGCATCTCTTCGACGGTTTGCGCTTCGACTTCTTCGACGAAGACGGAGGTAATGACGGTGATGTGATTGAGTTGGAGGCAGACAAATTCGCGCTCGACGCGCTGATACCCGAAGAATTGTGGAATCAGTGTTTATCCCGTTTTGCCCTATCTGAAGAGGCCGTTAAGATCGACGCCGAGACGATCGGTATCGCTCCGAGCATAATCGCGGGGCGCATCAGGAAAGAGTGCGACAACTACACCATCCTGAATAATCTGGTTGGTCAAAATCGGGTTCGTTCGCAGCTCGAGGAGACGAGCGATGATTTTGACTAAGGATATGTATGTTCCGGCGCTGCGATGGAGGCAGGGCGAATACCAGGCTCTTCTCCGTCTGACTGGTGCAGCTAAGGATCGCATCGTGCCCTACGTCACCATCCCCGAGGTTGAATACGACTTCGAGTTGCAGAAGCCGAAGAAATCGGTCCATGAACACGTTCATCCATTCGCCGCCCGGTTCAGCGCGAAATGGGGGCGACGCCCCGCTTGGGTAAATGTTCATCCGGGCATTGCTGATCAGCGCATGGATGATGGGCGGGATATACCCACCTATGTTTTCTCAGCTCTGCGTACGTTCGAGGCCAATGCAATAGCGGCGGTTCCCCTCGACACTGCGGGGTCTATTGTCGCATCTGTCAGGACGATTGCCGCGACTGATGGACTTGGTGTGGCGATCTCGATCCGACTCGAGGACCTGATGAAGAGCAATGCTCGCTCCCGTATTGAGGGATTGGCGGTGGCACTTGATTTGGAGCTAGCGGAAATCGATTTGATCATCGATCTAGGTGCGCCGAATTTCGAGCCCTATGACGCTTTCGCAGGCGCCCTTATCGCGGCCTTGCGCAGAATTGGCGACCTGCATGCCTTTAGAAACTTGGTTGTCATCGGCACAGCAATTCCCGAGACGTTTAAGGATGTCGCCAGGGGTGCCGACCAGCTTCCCCGCCACGACTGGCACTTCTATCAGGTTTTACTCGGCAAGTTTCCGTCCGGCATGCGTCAGCCGAATTTCGGCGATTACACGATCGTCCATCCCGAATTTAAGGCTCTGGATATGCGTAAGATCAAAGCGTCGGGTAAGCTCGTCTACACGACGCCGGCGGTCTGGGAGGTGCGAAAAGGCGGGGCGTTCAACGACAATCGCGAACAGATGCATGATCACTGCGCGTCGATCGTAGCGTCGGGAAAGTTCAGCGGTGCCCGCTATTCAAGCGGCGACGACTACATCGAAAAATGCGCGGTTCGTAAAGAAGGACCGAGTAACCAGACGCGATGGAAGGAGGTGGCAATCAACCACCACATCACGCGCGTGCTGGATGATCTCGCCATCCTTGGCGCTGCAACATGAAGGAGCGGATGAAGGCAGTAATCTCGCGAACGGTCATTGCCTCACAAAGCATCTCGTAAAGCTGCTTTCTTGGCCGTCGGAGATCTTTCGCGGGATATCCGGCTTGGCCCAGGAGATTGATAACTTCATCTCGCCAGAGAAGATGCGCCATCATGACGGGATCGATTTCGGGATTGGCGACGGCGTTTCGCAATACATGAAACCTTATGCCACCCCTTGGCCCCCGCTCGGCCGCGATCACGCCGCACCATTCGGGGGCATGACTCATAATGCCTGCGACATGCTTCGGCGCGGCGACGAGTGTGAGTTTTTGCAGCGTCTGGCGGTAGATTTCGATCTGGGTCGCGAACCGGTGGAGATTATCTTTGGAGCTCTTAATTTCATAGCCGTGGATGCAACCATTGATGACAGCTATGTCGATGCGACTCCGGGCATGCGCGAGACCAAGTTCGTCGACCACGAGCGTATTTGGACGAAACTTGGCATGTCGCAACCGTTTGGCGTGTAGTGCAGAGCGGATGTCTGCGTCTGTCGTTCCGGACTTCATCATGACCAGAATTGTTGTCCCACAATTTACTTTTTGCCGGAAGTTCTGCTTAAGAAAAGACGGTATTTCGGCTAAGGCACAAGCTAGCTGGGGAGATGCCCGCGTTTGAGTTCCGATGAGTACTATCCCCTGTCTAGCGCGACAGCGTAAATCGGAACGCGAGTCGGGCGCAGAGAATCTTGGACATTAACAGCCAGCCTTTTGTGCGTCTAATAAATCTCTTCACTATATCAGCGTCACCCCAAACACCATCACGATCAAACAGAGTGAGCTTCACTGCTACAACGACCGCTTTGGGTCGATAGCGGAAATTCAGAAGCCGACAAATTTGGCGTTCACATAGAGCTGAGCGTCACATCGCCCCTTCACGTGAACCCCATTTAGCCGCTGAACGTCTGTTCGTTAGGCGATAATCACTCCCCACCTCATCGACGGTCAACGCTTATGGCTGCCAATTATGGATTTGCGCGATGTCCGCATTGCGCGTCCCGGTCACGATCGCGAACGGCCGTTTATTCTTGCCATTCCGCTGCCACTCCACCCAATAATCCGTTGGAATCACGCAGCGCTTATACCGAAAGGCTTTTGCGACAAGCTTCCCTTTACCGGCTCTTTATGAACGTGCATTGCTCGGCATGAGCCAGTATCTCGCGCCCAATTTAGGACGAAATTCCACCGCCCCGGGTCCAACATTCGCTCAGTGGTATCCGGGCTGAGAAGCGCGCATGGTTGATGGGTTCTCGGCGGTAAATTATAGCCGGGACGATCTTCCAGACGCTCCGAAACGATCGCGCCGATTAGCTTTGCGAATGTTGTTGCCAGCGTCGATCGTCCATAACGATCATACGTCTTATTGCTCCTAAAGAAATATCGTGCTGATTGTTGGCCTAGGCTGCCGCATAAGCAATGGGCGCATATGGAAGCAGCTATTTCGCGGCGCAACCACGCCGGTTCGTCGTCGCAATCTAACCGTTACACCGTCTTCCGTTTCCCATCTTATCGACCGCGATGGAGCTCCTATTTAACGAGCGTTTTTTTGTTGAGGTTGGCTGCCTATGAGCGACGGAAAAAGACCAATATTGCCAGCGTCTAGCGACGCTTCTCACGCGCTTTACTAGCCTGCGCCGGCCCGCCGAATTCGGTAATCAGCGCATATTTTGGGAAGCTGTCCTCCCATCGTAAACTTGTTTAATTTCAATGCATTAAAATAATTGCATCACAGTTTTCTGTTTTAAACCAGAAGCTTATCTCAAATCATGCATCACAGTACCGTCGGTGATGCATGATAATCGCGTATATATCAGACTGTTACCGCGTATGCGGTACAGTCCTTTTATCTTGCCCTCCACCCTCTATCCATTCGAACGCTTCTTTCCGAGCCGTTACAGTCGACGCGATCGCTACCGCATCGGTAGCCGTCGCGAATGGCAGAACGCAGCGTCGCCGATGTTTCGGTCTACGCTTCGATCATCGTTTCCGTGCTGCGCTCGTAGTCGAGGCTGTCGTTCACTTGAGTCCGACCCGCGACCTACGTTTTTTCTCGCTAAATCACGCTCACGAATATGGCTCTTTAGACGTTCTACGTCGCGCCGGCATAAGACTCACAACGCGCGCTAGCGGAGAAGATGAGTCCGTGCTTTTAACCAGAAAACCGTGCGCTTGCTGCTTCGCTTAGCGAGCTCGCTCGCCGTAGCGGCATTCGCACCGGCCGGAGACGATAGCACGCCTGTCGTTGAGCATGAAACTGACAGTAAGCATTCGGAATTGGCCCGCAGACACGAAAGACTTCGTGTCGCCCCAGACTACCGGCTGGCTAGCCAGCGTAATCCTGACACGTTATCCCCAAAGCTCCACCGCCTGCACCTTCGGTGCATCGCCAGCTCGATTCCGGGCTCGATGAACGGCCCTCCATCGGGCTGGCGACGGCGCTAGGCTTGGACCGTGGATTTCGGGGATAACGAACCCTTGTTCGGATAGTGGACGGCTTCGTGGTTTCCAGGGATGCTTCGCTTTATAGAAATCGCGCGTCAGCGGATGAAAACCAAGCGCGTCGGGCTTTAGGTTATCGCCCCATTATTGCAACAGTGTCATGCCGAAACGCTTGGCCGCACCGCGATCGAAGCTGTACACCGTTTCGCAACCGGCACGCCCCGCCAATGCTGCTATCAACGCGTCAGCAAAGTCACCGCCCGCCTGCTTGAATTGCCGTAGCCCCCGCCAGGCAATATCGGCTTCGTCAACGACCAGCGTTTCCACCTGCAATAGCGTTTCCACGACCTGGGCGATCCGGGCCGCGTCGGCGGCATAGCACGACTCCAGTACCCAGACGGTTTCGACCAGCACAACCTGGGAGATAAAGCCCGGCGACTCGGCGGTCAATGATTCGATCAGTTCCGTAGCTCGACGCGTTTGCACCGGGTCATCCTGCGCCAGATAACGCACAAGGACATTCGTATCCAGACCGATCACGGCTCCATGGCCTTCGCGGCCCGCTGACGAACGGCCGCGTTCATGTCGTCTACGCTCACCGGCTGATCGGGCTCAGCGACCAAACCTTTCAAGGCCGTGGCCGGTAGCGTCGCGGCTACCAGTTCGTAGTGACCCTTAGATACTTCCACGAATTCAACCCGGTCGCCGGTTTCGATACCGAGCCCGCTGCGCACGGCGGCGGGAATCGTGATCTGTCCCTTAGAGCTCAATGTAGCTGTACTCATACCTTCGCCTCCGCGTTCCTTACGTAATTGTAAGGGATTACGCTCAGCCGACCAAGTCTTCACATTAAAAATCGCCGGGCTCGAATCGAGACTCCCGCCCATCGAAAGAACTCGGCTTTATTAAGCGCTATGCGCCGATCTGAGCTTCGATCGCATCTGCACGTGACCCTTAACCTGGTGGCGGCCACAGCGATGCATATCGCCACAAAGCCCCGCACAACCGCTATGCAAATGAAATCCTTTGGACTACAAGTCGCGAGTAGCTTGTGAAGCCGATTACCCGCATTCGATAGGGTCTACTCCCGCAAGCTCTGCACAGCCATTATTGGCCGGCATATAGCGTCCAAAGAAAAGGGCCGCATGGCATCCATGCAGCCCTTCGGTCCGATAGCTCGGCTCTGATTAGCGACGGCAACAGGCTACGGCCACCGGGGCCGGTCATCACTGAAAGCCGCCATCGCGCCTGCGACTCACTACCAGCGTAGTTTATGGGCCATGCATCGCCTCCGCAAACGCGATCAACGCTCAGCGAACAGTGTAGCCACCACGCTTTGCCTTCCGATGTCGCGAAAGCAGTGTTTTCGGTTCTGAGGCAAGTTATCCACAGATTCAGCGCCCCTACTACAGGACTCTACTATAGGTACTATAGGGGGATAGCCAAACCCCTTGTGCCGCAATGGATTCAGAGCTTCGTTGTGACCGTTTATGCGTAGATTTGTGACCGTTTATGCGTGGATAACTTTGGTAGCTAACAGGGTTACTCACAGTCTCGGCGTCGACCATGCGGCAAGACTCCAGCCATGTCTGGTTTTTTCGAGCAACGGCACAGTCGGCATAAGCACCCTGCAGAAGTGCAATAAAGGTACAATCGTGAAGCGCGTCTATATTGCGTAAAAAACCATAACTTGATGTTTTTAAATGGTTATTGTTTTTAGTCTCTTGTTGCAATAAGTTGTTGTTTTTAATTAAATAGCGGCTTCCTCACAGAACTCATAATCCCTTGGTCGTCGGTTCGAGTCCGACCGGGCCCACCATTCTGCCGTCGCGGCGATCGTGGTATAGATCGCGTGTTGTTTTGTTGCCCGTTCTGCCATGACACGCGTATTCGGCGCCCTGAGTCGGCATTTCAATCAGCGTCGGCCGGTGGTGCTGCTGGCTCAGGGGTATGCGCTTTATATGTTAATCGGCTGTGTGCTGCTTGCCCTGCCGTTCACTCATACCGATAACCCGCCCCCGCTGATCGACGCGCTTTTTACGGCTGTATCCGCGGTCTCGACCACAGGGCTCGTCACGGTCAGCCCGTCGGGCAGCTTCAATACGCTGGGCGAGCTCATCATTCTGGCGCTCATCCAGCTAGGCGGCATCGGCTATATGACCTTGGGCTCCTTCGTGCTGCTCACGGTGCGTCATCGCTTGGATCGCCGGCATTCGGAGCTGGCGGAAGAGGCCTTCGTGCTGCCCGAGGGCACGGATCTGGCGCGCTTCATTCGTGGGGTGGTGCTGTTTTCGTTGTCGATTGAGAGCGCGGGCGCGATCGCACTCTCATTTGCCTTTGCAGCCAGCGATACGCCGATGCCGATATGGAACGGTATCTTTCATGCCGTATCGGCGTTCTGTACGGCGGGCTTTTCTCTGTTCGATACCAGCCTGGAAGCGTTTTCCGACAACATCACGATCAACCTAGTCGTCGCTATTTTGAGCTATCTGGGGGCGATCGGTTTTATCGTCATGGGCGATTGGTGGCTCTGGGCCACCGGGGCCCGAAAGCCGGCGCTGACGTCTCGGATCATCGCGCGTGTGACGTTCGTTCTGGCCGTAATCGGCACCACGGTACTGGCGCTGACCGATCCGCGGCTGGCTAGCTTTGCGTTGACCGAGCGCGTGCTGGGTGCTTTTTTCCAGACCATGACGGCGATGACCACGGTGGGCTTTGACACGGTGCCCATCAACACGCTGGGCGCGGCCTCGATCCTGTTGGTCATCGTGGCCATGATCATGGGGGCTGCGCCGTCAGGCACCGGCGGCGGGCTCAAGGCCACCACGCTGGCCATCCTTTACGGCGGCGTGCGCGCCGGCCTGGCCGGACGGGCCCATATCCGCTTGCTGGGCCAGCGGATCGACTCGGCCCGTGTCATGACAGCACTCGCTATTCTAGGTCTGTACCTGGGCTGTCTGGTGATCGGCTGTGCGGTGCTGTTGATGGTCGATCATCAAGACGCGCTCACGCTGGTCTTCGAGGCTGCTTCAGCGCTGGGCACCGTTGGCTTGAGCCTAGGGGCAACGGGCGATCTGTCCACGCCCGGCAAGATCGTGATCATGGTGTTGATGTTTATCGGCCGCCTGGGGCCCTTGAGTGCCGGCATGGCTCTGGTGCCGGCCGCTCGTGACGCGCCGTATTTTCGCGAGGGCCGCGCGGATATCGCCGTCTAGGCCAGACGCCGATATTGCCAGAGCGTCGCCGGCGGCCAGTTGCGCTGGATGCGGGCGACGCGCTCGGCGGCGTAGCCCCAGGCGGCCAAGTGGCGCTGCCGGATCGGCGAGCCGGGCAGATACGTGATCTGTGTCATGGCCGCGATCGGGGCCGCGTGTGCGAATACGCCGTCGAGTACGGCTTTCTGACCGGCTCGCGCGAAGTTGAGGATCGGCAAGGTCGAGACGATGGCGCCGACGTGGTCGAAGCCGCGCTCTGTGAGAAGCCGTTCAAGCATCGGCGCCAAGGCGCGCGCGTCGACACAGAACATGCCCTCGGGCCCAAAGCGACGGCATAGCCGCGCATGCAGGATATGATCGGCTTCGACGACGGCCAGACGCCGCCGCGATAGCCCGCTGTCGAGCAGGCTTGCCGTGACCGGCCCGGTACCGGCGCCGAGCTCGACAACCAAGCCGTCGGGCGCGTTGGCAATCGCGGCCAGAAAAGCAGCTCCAACGTCTCGACTACTGGGCGCCCAGGTCGCGATCTGGCGCGGCTTGGTCAGCCAGAGCCGGCAGAGTGTGGCGATCTCAGCCACGGGATGCGGGTTATTGGTTGGCATGAACCGCAGTCAACACGGTGTCGATGACCGGCTGATGACACCGCCCGAATACCGCCCGAATACCGCCCGGACGCCGCTGGCCGTCATGATCCGGTCATCGCCTGGTCATCGCGTCATCACAACGCCCGCGGAGAATCGCGCCAGAGTCACTTCTCGATGCGATCAACGAAGGGCGCGCCTTATGTCTGCCGTACTCTCGATGGCTTCCCATCCCCGCCCCATTGGCGGCTATTACTACGTATTCGCGCAAACCGATGCCGACGTCGAGGAAAGCCTGGCGCTGCGTCATCGGGTGTTTGTCGAAGAGCTGGGCGCCAAAGCCAGCGGCGGCCCGGGCCGGGAAACCGATGCGCTGGATGCGTTTTGTCTGCATGTGGGTGTGCGTGACATGACCACGCATCAGTTGGTGGCCAGCACCCGCGTGCTCACGCATGAAGCCGCCATCGCGGCCGGCGGCTTCTATTCGGCCACCGAGTTCGATATCGCGCCGGTGCTGGCACGCCCCGGGCGGTTTCTGGAAATCGGGCGCACCTGTGTCGACCCGGCACATCGCAGCGGGGCTGCCATCACGGCACTCTGGGCCGGTCTGGCCGATCTCGTTCGTGCCGATCAGTACGATCATCTGATCGGCTGTGCCAGCGTCGATCTGTCCGGCGGGCTGGCCGCAGCCCATGCCATCTGCGAGCGCATTCAGACCCGCCAGCCGGTGCCGGCCGATTGCCGGGTCACGCCCTACCACACGCTGCCGGCCGCCGATCGCGACGCCAGCGGGCCCACGCGCCTGCCGCCGCTCATCAAGGCTTATCTGCGTATCGGGGCGCGCGTGGGTGGGCCGCCCTGCTACGACCCGGATTTCAACGTGGCCGATGTGTTCATGCATCTGGATCTGGCCGCACTCACGCCGCGTTATGCCCGGCATTTCCTAGGCACGACGCCCCAACCCCGCTCCCGGGCCGCGCCGCATCTAAGCGCGGTTCGTTACTGACGACGTTTTAGGAAAGATCTGCACAACCTATCGCGGTCGCGCCGGAGTGCTTTGCGCGTGGCTGGCGAGGAAAGGTGCGCGTAGCGTGCTTGTTGCACGGTAGCGCGCCTTGACGACGACCAGGCGCGCGCAAAGCCCCGGCCTTTCTTGCGTTGCAAGAAAGGTTCGGCCCAAAAGGCGCCGCTACGGCGTTGCCCGCT
>MDSW01116782.1_pt1 | contig 31851 bp, 32 predicted proteins | sample 811171 | NCBI WGS metagenome assembly MDSW01 (sample SAMN05326641, study PRJNA326480) | marine metagenome | isolation source: seawater | place: Atlantic Ocean: North West | collected 2012 | reverse complement strand
CATCAATCTCTGAGGGTGCATTCATCATTAAATCTTGAGCATTTTGATTCATTGGGAATAATGTCACCTCTCTTATATTTTCTTTGTCTGCGAGTAACATAACAATTCTATCTATTCCAGGAGCTATACCTCCATGAGGTGGAGCACCATAGCTAAATGCGTTTATCATTCCACTAAACTTTTTGTTTACCTCTTTTTCGGAATATCCAGCAATTGAAAACAATTTGTACATAAGTTCAGGAATATGATTTCTTATTGCTCCAGAAGATAATTCGATACCGTTACAAACAATATCATATTGATAAGCCTTCATATCTAGTGGTTTTTCAAAATTTAATTCGTCGATTTTTCCCTGGGGCATTGAAAATGGATTGTGGCTAAAAATAATTTTTTTTGTTTTTTCATCAAACTCATACATTGGATAATCAACAATCCAACAAAAAGCGAATTTTTTTTTATCAATTAAATTAAGATCTTGTCCAATCTTATCTCTTGCCATCGAAAGAATTCTATTAATTTCATTTTTCTTACCACAAGACAAGAATAAACTATCTCCTACTTCTGCATCACAATTTTTCATGATTTCTTTTAGAGAGTCCTCACTAAAAAATTTACCAACTGGTCCTTTACCCTTGATTCCATTTTCTTGCTCTAATGTAAAATAGGCTAACCCAGAAGAACCTTGATCTTTTGCCCACTTGTCAATATTGTCAAAAAAACTCCTTGGCTTATCTTTGGTTTTTTTAACAACGATTGCTTTTACAATTGATCCATTTTTGACTAGTTTTTTAAATATTTCAAATTTAACATCATCTCTTTTGAATAACTCAGTAATCTCATAAATTATTAATGGGTTTCTTAAATCTGGTTTATCAGTTCCATATTTGTTTAATGCCTCTTGATAAGAAATTCTTGGAAATTTATTACTTAAAATTTTTTTAGAAGAAAAATTTTTAAATAAGTTGATCATCAGTTTTTCAACCACATTAAAAACATCCTCTTGTTCTACAAATGACATTTCTAGGTCTAATTGATAAAATTCACCAGGACTTCTATCTGCTCTGGCATCTTCATCTCTAAAACATGGAGCAATCTGAAAATATTTATCAAAACCTGAAACCATAATTAATTGTTTGAATTGTTGAGGGGCTTGAGGTAAAGCGTAAAATTTACCTGGGTTAAGTCTACTTGGAACTAAAAAATCTCTAGCACCCTCTGGGCTGGAGGAAGTTAAAATTGGAGTTTGATATTCTAAAAAACCTAATTTCAACATCTCTGATCTAATAAAAGATATCACTTTAGATCTTAAGATTATATTATTATGCATTTCATCTCTTCTTAAATCTAAAAATCTATATTTTAACCTTATGTCTTCAGGGTAATCCTGTTCACCAAAAACAGGCATAGGTAATTCTTTAGCATTGGATAAAATTTCAGCTGACTCTATTGAAATTTCAATTTTACCAGTTTTTAAATCTAGATTCTCTGTTCCACTTGATCTTTTAACGACTTTACCAATTATTTTAATCACACTCTCAGGTTTTGATTTTTCTAAAATTGGAAAAAATTTATTATTATTTTCTATAACACATTGTGTCATTCCATAATGATCTCTTAAATCTATAAATAATAAATTTCCATGGTCTCTTTTTCTATGCAACCATCCAGAGAGACAAACATTTTTATTTATTTCTTTCTCGCTTAATTCGGAGCAATTATGTGTTCTGTATTTATTCATTGATTTAATACTTTTTTTATTAGATTAATATTAATTGATTTACCAGTGGATAAAGACAATTCGTCTACATCTTTTAAAAATTTAAACGTTTTTTCATATGATCTATCAATATTATTTATTATAAAATTTAATATATTTGGGTTAAAACTAATCTGTTTATCGGAGAATGTTTTTGAAATAATTACTTTCAATAAATCGTCTGTTGGTAACTCAATACCGATATGTAAAAAACTATTAACTCTAGATTGAAGATCCTTTAATTCAAATTTTAAATTTTTAATAGTTAAAATAGAATTGATTAAAATAAAGTTTTCCAATTGTTTTGATTGATTTAAAATAGAATAAAACAATTTTTCCTCTATGTTCTTGTTAAAATTATCAATTATTAAACATTCAATATTATTTAAGTCTTGAATTATATTATTATTAATATCTTCGGCATTGATTAATTTTATCTTATTAATTTTTTTTTCAAGAATTTTCGATAAATGTGTCTTCCCAGATCCAGAGTCCCCGAAAATATTTAACCATTTGCCAGGCCAGTTCGGCCAACTTTCTATAAGTTTAAATGCAGAAAAATTGTTTGTCGCTACAAAAAAATCCTGTTCATAATATTTCTTAGCAAATGGAAATTTGAAAGTAAGTTGACTCATTATTATAATGTTTTGATTGTCCACTGTTCATTTATAAATTGTAATTTAATGTTTTCATTTTTTAATTGATTAATAATCTTATCTAATTTTCCTAAGTATTTGATTCTTAAATTTATATAATTTTTGTTAAATTCTTGCACGTAAACTTTTTCAATTAAATCAATATTTTTAATCCTTGAATTGAATTCAACTAAACTTGTTTTTTTTTTTAGATTTAGTTTAACATTTAAAAATGAAGGAGTTCTAATATCGATCAAATTTTCGGATTTTACTAAATCAATAATTTCTTTTTTTGTTTCTGTAATAATTTTTAAATTATAATCTATTTTTTTAAGATCATTTTTTTTAAAAGTAAGGCCTTTATCAATTTTTTTCCCTTGAATTTTTGCTTTTATGTAAACTTTGCTATTGGTTGATTTGCTCTCTTCTATCAGAATTAATGCTAAATTTTTTTCTGAATACTCCTTAAACAAATAGTCTATCTCAAGATTAATTAAACTATTTCTATTTTTATTTATGTTTTGAATAATTTCAATATTTTCTAGAAGAAGTATAAACTCAATCAAATCTTCTTTATCTTTAGAAGTCTCATTCCAATTTTCATAAAAAAAATTATTGTTATAAACATTGATTTGATCTTTATTTATTTGTATTGGTAATATAAAAAATTCTTTATCAGATATATCAGAATAGGAGATTCCTTGTTTATAAAACAAATCATGTATTTTATCTTTATCAAAAGTTACACTGAAATTTACTAACTCCTCCTCATTTTTGTTTGGCACTTTGGAAATTTGATAGTAAGTGACTAATTGTTTTATTAAAGTTAAATTTAAATCAGAAAGCTTCTTTGTGTCTTCATTAAGTAAGATTTTTTTGATTAATTTATCAAACCCCTTCTTTATAGCTCTATTTGCTAATGTAGTATTTGTAGAATTTTCATTTTTTTTTAACTGAATATTATTAACATTAAATAAATTATTATCTGATAAAAGAGTTTCAGTTTTTAAAAAAACAATTAAAATAAATATTGTTAATTTATAAAATTTCATAAAATTATTATCAATTTATAAATGAAAAAAAGTAAAAATAGTTATAAAAAAAGTGGTGTTAACATCTCGTTAGCGAATAAATTGGTTGAACATATATCTTTCTTATCAAAAAAAGGTGTCAAAAAAACGAACGCTAACTCAAAAAATGATGTTATTGGTGGCTTCGGTTCCTTGTTCGATATAAGTAATATTAAAATAAAGGATCCAGTTATAGTCTCTTGCACTGATGGGGTTGGTACTAAAATTGAGTTAGCTAATAAATTTAAAATATTTGATACTATTGGCATAGATTTAGTTGCGATGTGTGTAAATGATTTGATTGTTCAAGGTGCTAAACCTTTATTTTTCTTAGACTATATTGCTGTAGGTAAATTAAATCTGAACAAAACAAAAAAAATTTTAAAAGGTATATTCAAAGGATGTGAAATTTCAAATTGTAAACTTATTGGTGGCGAAACTGCAGAAATGCCAGGGGTTTATTCAAAAAATAAATTTGACCTCGCGGGATTTAGCGTTGGCATTGTATCAAAAGAAAAGATTTTAGATAAAAGTAATGTAAAAAATGGTGATATAGTTTTAGCAATTCCGTCTAGTGGAATCCACTCAAACGGATTTTCACTAGTAAGATCGATATTAAAAAAAATTCATGTATCATCAAGACTCAGAAAAGAGATTTTAAGACCTACGAAAATATATACTGAAGAAATTTTAATGTTGACAAAAAAAAATCTCATAAATTCAGCAGCACATATTACAGGTGGCGGATTGATTGAAAATTTATTAAGATCAGTTCCGGAAAACCTTACCTTGAATATTGATCTTTCAAAAATTAGAATAATAAAAATTTTTAAATGGTTAAAAAGTAAAAATATTTCAGATAAAGAGATGCTTAAAACTTTTAATTGTGGAGTTGGTTTTTGTATTATTGTTTCAAAAAAAAATATAAATAAAATTAAAAAGATATTTCCTAAAAATTATACCCCTTACGAAATTGGTTATATTTAAAAAAATAAAAAAAAAATTAATTTATCCAATTCTTTAAAATGGTAAAAATTAATACTTGTGTTTTCATATCAGGCAGAGGCTCAAATCTTAAAAATTTGATTTTTCAATCAAGAGATAATAGTTTTCCTATAAAAATAAGTTTAGTAATTAGCAACAATAAAAAAGCTTTTGGCCTCAATTATGCTAAGAAATATAAAATTCCGTATATTTGTATTAATACTAAAATAAAAAATTATGAAAGGAGTATATTAGTTTACTTAAAAAAATATAAAATATCTTTTATTTGTCTTGCTGGTTACATGAAAATTATTTCAAAAACTTTAATTAAAGACTATCAAGGTAAAATAATCAATATTCATCCATCGCTACTTCCAAAATTTAAGGGATTAAATACATTCTCTAGAATGTTAAAAAATAAAGAAAAAAAAGGAGGATGTACAGTACATTATGTTAATGAAAAATTAGATAATGGAAGCACAATTATTCAAAAAAAATTTAATATCAGTAATGAAGATAATGAAACAACTCTGAAGAAAAAAACTCAAGAATTAGAGTATAAAGCTTTTCCCGAAGCGATAATTAAAATTTTTAAAAACTCTTAACTTTTAAAGAAAAAATCAATTTCCTTTTTTGCATTTTCAACAGAGTCAGAACCATGAACTGAGTTTTTGTCTATTGAAATTCCAAATAGTTTTCTTATGGTATTTTCTTCAGCTTCTTTAGGATTTGTAGAACCCATTAATTTCCTGTAAGATAAAACTGCGTTATTACCCTCCAAAATCATAACAATTATTGGTCCAGAAGAAAGATATGTACATAAATCACTATAAAAAGGTTTAGATTGATGCACTTTATAAAATTCTGCTGCTTCATCTTTTGTAATATGAATTTTTTTACTATCTTTAATGACTAAGTTATTTTTTTTGAATATATTTTTTATCTCATCGGCTAAATTTCTTTCCACTGCGTCAGGTTTTATTATTGATAAAGTTTGCTCCATATTATTCGTAGTTTTCATCAATTAATTGATTTAACAATCTAACTCCAAAGCCCGTTGCGCCTCCAGAATTTAAAGCTCCACCATATTTTGAAAAAGCCATTCCAGCGATATCAAGATGAGCCCAAGGAGTTTTATTTAAAATAAATCTTTGTAAAAATTGTGCAGCAGTAGTTGATCCAGCTCCTCCGACATAATTTATATTTTGTACATCAGCATTTTTTGAATTCATTAACTTATCGTAATTTTTATGAAGAGGCATTCTCCAAAGTTTTTCTTCAACTTTTTCGCCAGCACTTAAAATTTGCTTTGAAAGTTTGTCATCGTTTGAAAAAAGCCCAGCATATTCTGATCCTAGACAAACGATAATAGCACCTGTTAAGGTGGCTAGGTCTACTATAAATTTTGGTTTAAATTTTTTTTCAGTATAAGTTAGTGCGTCAGCCAGAACTAATCTTCCTTCAGCGTCCGTGTTTAATACTTCAATTGTTTTTCCACTATAAGATTTAACAATATCACCAGGTCGTTGTGCAATACCACTAACCATATTCTCCACAAGTCCGACAACACCAACAGCATTAATTTTTGCTTTCCTTAAAGCTAGGCTCTTCATTAAACCAACTACAGCAGCTGAACCTGCCATATCATACGTCATGTCTTCCATAAATCTTGCTGGTTTTAAAGAGTAACCTCCAGTATCAAATGTAACTCCTTTTCCTACAAATGCTAAAGGTTTAGATTTATTTTTTATTCCATTCCATTCCATTGTAATTAGATATGAGCCTCTAATGCTTCCCATACCTACTCCTAGTAATGCATTCATACCAAGTTTCTTCAATTTTTTTTTATCAAATATATTTATCTTTAATCCAATTTTTTTTAGAGAACTTATTCTTTTCGCATATTCATCTGGATGTAAAATATTTCCAGGTTCAGAAACTAAATCTCTCGCATAAAAAGTTCCATCTTCTATTGCTTTAAATTTAATTTGATTTTGGCGAGAAGGTATATTTTTTTTACCTATAACTTTTATTGAAATATTCCTTGAATTTTTTTTTGTTTTATACTTTTTAAATTCATAAGATTTTAATTTTAAACCATGAAGAAAATAATCTAAAAAGGCTTGGTATTTGTTACTCACACTTTCAGAATTTAAAAAGTACTCGTTATTTTTCCCATAATTTATACGCGTAAATAATTCTGCTCCTAAATTTACTATATCTGAGGATTGCAAGTTATTTTTAATTGAAATTAAAATAATTTTTTTTTTTGAACTTACCTCAAAAATTAGTAAATTTTTTTTGAGGTCGCTAGATTTTAATAGATCACTAATGTATGAAAATTCTTGATTTGTGAGACAATATTTAAGTCCTTTGATGTCAAATCTATCATTAGAAAATAAGACAAGATTTGACGAAATTTTACCAAAATTTTTTTTTGTATAGTTTATTTTAATAGACATAGTTTTTTTTATAAATCTCCAAAATGGGTTGAGAGGTATATATGATCAAATATACAAGATTTCAACGTTAAATTTACGATAATTAAACCATTGATTGAATTTATTTAGTGAATGCATTATCTATATACAAATTACTACTATGCTTCAAAATAAAATTTATAAAAACTTTTCATTTGAGATCTTTAAAACGTTTTTTTTAATACTGTTTGGTTTAAGCATAATAGCATTAACTGTAAGAGCTGTTAATTTTTTAGATTTAATAGTTGAGAGCGGTTATTCTGTTTCTACTTATTTTTATTATTCGATTTTAAATTTATTTGGAATAGCACCTAAATTTGTTCCATTATCTTTTTTACTAGCTTTAACAATTTTCATAGTAAAGCACGTGCAAGAGGGTGAGTTTATAATTTTATGGACCTCAGGAATAAAAAAAATTGAAATAGTCAATCTTTTTTTCTTTATCTCAATAATTGTGATGATCTTTTATTTGTTTTTATCAACTATAGTTACACCCTTTTTATTAAATAAATCCAGACAAGTGTTAAGTCAAAATCAATTTAATTCTTTCCTTCCAACTGTAAGATCTCAACAATTCAGTGACTCATTTACAGGTTTTACATTTATTGTTGAAAAAAAATTTGACAATGAAATAAAGAACATATTTTTACATGATACAGGAAACAATTTAAAAAATCTTTCTTCTAATACAAAAAAAAATTATGACAACATAATTATTGCAGAGAAAGGTGCTATTGAGGAAAAAAAGATGTTTCTTTTCAATGGACAAATTATTTCTTCAAATAGAGAAAAATCCGAAAACGATATAATAGAGTTTGATCAGCTAAGTATTGATTTAAGTAATTTAGCAACCACAACTATAAAAAGTCCAAAATTACAAGAGACATCAACAATTAAACTTTTAAGTTGTTTTCACAAAGATTTTTATTTTAATAAAGAATTATGTACTGCAGCCAAACAAGAAATTATACCCACATTAAATCGAAGAATTATTATGCCTTTATATATTCCAATTATCTCGTTAATTTGTTGTTTTCTTTTATTAAAAGATAAAAAATATTATTTTAATAAAATTTTTATATATTTTTATAGCTTCTCTGTAGTTCTTTTTACAGAGCTCACAGTAAAATTTACTGGAATAAATTTTTTTCTTAAATATTTTTTTTCAATTTTTCCGTTTTTTCTTATTTTTATAATATACTTTTTATTAAATAATAACTTTTCAAAAGAATACAAAATCCATGAATAAGATTATTATTAATTATATTCTTAAAAATTTTTTAAAAACTTTTTTTATAATTGTTTTAGCTTTTTATAGTTTTGGAATAATTTTAAATCTGTTTGAGGAAATTGAATTTTTTAAAAATAAAAATGTTAGTATCATTACTCCTTTAATTTTAACTTCTATATATATACCGAGCTTAATTATAAAATTTTTACCATTTATAATTTTTATTTCAAGTATGTGGTATATGCTGAAAATTAGAAATAATAAAGATTTGTTGACCTTAAAAGTTTATGGCTATTCAAATTTAAAAATATTTTTTATATTAGCATTTACATCTTTTTTCTTAGGTTGGTTAATACTGTTTTTGATAAATCCAGTTACTTCCTCACTGGCAAAATATTATGAACAAACAAAATCAAATTATTCTAGGGATATTGATCATCTGATAAGTTTTAATAAAAATGGTCTATGGATAAAAGAAAATACTAAATCTGGGACAAGAATAATATCCGCAGACAAACCTGAAGGTAAAAATCTTTTAGATGTAACAATTTTTCATTTGGATAAAAATTATATGTTAAAAGAAAAAATAATTTCAAAAAAAGCTAATATAAACACAAACAACTGGAAATTATTTGAAGTAAAAATTTTTAACAATATTAATGGTCTTTTTAGTTTAGAAAAGAAAAGTACTTATGAAATAAATTCTATATATGATTATGAAAAGATTAATAACTTATTTAGAAATTTTGATACAATGTCCTTTATTGATCTACTTTTAAGCTACAATAAACTAAAGAAAGATGGATACAATAAAAACTATTTAGATCAAAGCTTGCATTCTTTATTAGTTATTCCTTTTTTTCTTTTTATGATGACCGCTTTGGCCTCGATACTAACATTAAACACTTTAAAAAAATCTGATAATTTTAAATTTATAGCATTGGGTCTTATAATTACTGTGGTAATTTTTTACTTAAAAGATTTATCGTTAGCTTTAGGACAGATAGACCGGATACCTCTAATTTTATCTGTTTGGTCTCCAGTAATTGCATTAAGTTTGTTTACCTTTGTGGGAGTTTTGCAAATTAATGAGAAATAAGGTTATATATTTTTTTATATTTTTACTAAGTCACTCATCTTTGTTTGCAACAAATTTAGAGATAAAATCAAAAATTATTACTTTAGATAAAAAGAAAAATATCTCAATATTTGAAAATGATGTTGTTATTAAAACTAATACAGGTGAGATTCTAAAGAGTGATTACGCAGAATACGATAAAAAGAAAGAATTTATAATTTTAAAAAACAATATTACCGTTAAAGATAAAGAAGGAAACTTTGTTCAAGCAAATTACGCAGAATATAATGAGAATAGCAAAATTTTTAAAAGTACAGGACCAACTAAAATTTTAACTACTGAAAATTACGTTATTGAAAGTAGTAATATTTTATTTGATAGAAAAAAAAGTTTAATTTTATCAGAAAATGATACAGAAATTATTGATAAAGATAAAAATAGTATTTTCTTAACTAACTTTGAATTTCTTATTAAAGAAAATATTTTTAAATCAGTAGGTGAAATTAATATTGAGGATACACTTGGAAATAATTATCAATTTTCTCAAATTTATATTGATACTATTAAAAAAGAAATTTTAGGTACAGACGCAAAAGCATTTTTAAATAATAAAATTTTTAAAGAACATGAAAAAAACAAACCAAGAATATTTTCAAATACAATAAAATTAACAGAAGAAAAATCTATATTTGAGAAAAATATTTTTACTACATGTGATTATAGAAAAAATGATAAATGCCCACCGTGGACTATTCAATCTTCAAAAATGCTTCACGATAATAAGAAGAAAACTATATATTACGATAATGCATTAATAAAAGTTTATGATATCCCCGTATTTTATACTCCAAAGTTATCTCATCCAGATCCAAGTGTAGACAGAATGTCTGGTTTTTTAGTTCCCTCATTTTCAAATAATAATAATTTAGGATCAGCATTAACTATTCCATATTTTTTTAATTTAGGAAAAGATAAGAATCTTACCTTTACAAATAAATTTTATGTTTCAGAAAATCCTTTATTTGTTGCAGAGTATCATCAAGCTTTTAAAAATTCGAATTTAATAACTGAGTTTGGTTTCACTGAGGGATATAAAAAAAACACTTCAAAAAAACCTAAAGGTGATAGGTCACATCTATTTGCACAATTTTCTAAAAATTTTGAAAGTGATGGAGAAACTACACTAGATTTAAAAATTCAAGATATTTCAAATGATAAATATCTTAAAATTTACAAGCCTGACTCAATTTTAGTTGATCATAATGAAGAAACATTAGAAAATTCTATAAATTTTATTCACGAAAAAGATGACATCTTTTTAGGTTTAAATGCAACGATGTATGAAACTTTAAAGGAAGATTATAATGATAAGTATGAATATATTCTTCCAGATATTACTTTTGCAAAAAATTTATTTAATGATCCAAGAATTGGGAATGTGGATATTGGATCAAATTTAAAAGTTCATAATTATGATACAAATAAATCAGCAGGTTTTTTAATCAATGAACTAGATTGGAATTCAAAAGAAATTAATCATAAATCTGGTATAGTGAGTAAAATTTTTGGAAATATAAAAAATATTAATTATGAAGCAAAAAATATAGAGATTTTTAAAGAAGACCCTACTAGTGAACTTTATGGAGCTTTCGGCTATTTAAGTAAATTAAATTTAGAAAAAAATAAAGAAGGTGTAAAACATGTTTTATCACCTAAATTATTTGTTAGATATGCTCCGGGTAGCATGAGAAAAGAAACAAACGGATTTCAACTTAAAGTCCCAAATGCTTTTGAATTAGACCGGATAAAAACTGCAAATAACTATGAAACAGGTTTAAGTAGTTCTTTAGGTTTTGATTACTCAATGAAAAAGAATGAGAAAAAATACGATTTTTCAATAGCTCAAATTATTAATGAAAAAGAAAATAAAAAAATGCATTCAAAAACAGGTATGGACGAAAAGTTATCAGACTTAGTGGGAACAGCTAACCTTGAATTTTCAGATAAATTAAATTTGCGATATAATTTTGCAATAGATCAAAATTACAGTGATATAAATTATAATGAAGTCGCTACTAATTTTGAATTAGATAAATTCAATTTAAGTTTAGGTTATTTACAACAAAAAAAACATATTGGATCGGACGAATATTTTAAAACAAATTTACAAATAAAACCGGGAGATCAAAGTTTAATAAGCTTTAAATCAAAAAGAAATTTGGTAACAAGTTCCTCAGAATTTTATAATTTAAGTTATGAATATATAAATGATTGTTTAAGAGCTGGTCTTGTATATAGAAGAGAATTTTATCAAGACTCGGAGTTAGAACCAGATGACTCACTTATGTTTCAAGTTACAATTTCTCCTTTTGGAAAAACAGAGAGTCCAGATTTTAATTAGGAATGTTTGATATTAAAAAATTTGTTATAATAATTTTTTTATTTTATTCAGAAATTTCTAATGCTAAAATTGTAAATAATATTGCAATTAAAATTGATAATAAAATTATTACAACGTTTGAAATAAAGAATAAAATATTAACAACACTGATTTTAGCTAATCGAGAAATAAATCAAAAGAACATCGATGGATTAAAGGAACAAATACTAGATGTACTAATCAATTTAAAACTTAAAGAAATTGAATTAGAGAAATATGACTTTAATTTAGATAAATATGAATTAGATCGTTATTTAAAACAAATTGACCCTGGAGGACTTAAAGAAATTGAGAAAAAATTTAAATTAAACAATATTAGTCTTGATTTATTTTTACAAGAGGTAAAAACAGAATTGAAATGGAGAAAATTAATTTATCAAATATATAATGATAGAATAGTAATAGACCAGCAAACAATTGATAGTGAGATAAAAAAAATCTTACAAAAAGAAAATGCTAATAAAGAATTTAATCTTTCAGAAATCGAAATTTTAAATAATAATAAGAATGAGAAAAATAAAAAAATTATTGAAATAAAAAAATCCATTGAATCTATAGGTTTTGAAGGCACAGCACTTAAATTTAGTATTTCGACTTCTGCAACTGATAAAGGTAAATTGGGTTGGATAAAAGAGAGTGTTCTTTCAGAACAAATATATAATTCTGTTAAAAAAATTAGACCTGGACAAATAACAGAACCTATTGAAAAAGCTAATAGTTTAATTTTTCTAAAACTAAATGACGTTAGAATTTTAAAAAATAAAATAGATGAAAATAATTTAAGAGAAAGGTTAATTACAATTAAAAGAAATAATCTTTTTAACTTATACTCGAGCAGTTTTTTATCAAAATTACGAAATACAAATTCTGTTAAATATATTAAATGAGAAAAAAAATATTAATTGTAACTGGTGATCCAAAGAGTATAAATTCTGAGATAATCTTTAAAAGTTGGAAAAAGCTAAGCAAAAATTTGAAAAAAAAGATTTATTTTATATCCAACTACGAACTCCTCTCATCTCAATTTAAAAAATTAAAATATAAGATAAAATTAATTAAAGTTAATAATCTAAATGAAAAGGACAATGATTATAGACTCAAGATAATTAATATAGATTTGAAATTTAAAGAGGCTTTTAACGTGGAAAAAACAAAATCATCGAAATTCGTTATCAAATCACTTAATTTAGCTCATAAGCTAGCACATAATAATAATGTAAGTGGAATAATTAATTGTCCAATATCAAAAACTCTTTTGAGTAAAACTAATATAGGCGTAACAGAATTTCTATCCTCTAAATGTAAAGTAAAAGGTGAAAGTGAAGCAATGATTATAAGAAATAAAAAACTTTCAGTCTGCCCATTATCAACTCATACTTATATTAAAAATGTATCTAAAAAAATTTCTTTAAATAAAATAGTAAATAAAACTATAACCATAAATTCTTGGTTTAAAAAAAAATTTAAAAAAAAACCAAAATTGGCAATTTTAGGCCTAAATCCACATAACGCAGAGTTAAATAATACATCAGAAGAAAAAAAAATTATTATTCCTGCTATTAGAAAATTAAAGAAATTAAAATTTCATGTAACTGGACCTTTGGTTGCTGATACAGTTTTTATAAATGACTATAAAAAGTTTGATGTAATAATAGGAATGTATCACGATCAGGTTTTGGCACCATTTAAATCTCTTTTTAAATTTAAAGCTATAAACATTACGTTGGGTTTAAATTATACTCGTGTTTCTCCAGATCATGGGGTTGCTTCAGAACTGATCGGAAAAAATAAAGCTAATGCTCAAAGTTTAATTGAATGTATTGACTATATCAATAAATTTGGAAAATGAAATTTGCAAAAAAATCATTAGGTCAAAATTTTTTGAAAGATAAAAATATTATTAAGAAGATTGCCAACCTAATTAACATAAATGGTAGAGATATAATTGAGATAGGACCAGGTAAAGGTGCTTTAACTGATGAAATACTCAAAAAAAACCCTAAAACATTAAAAATTATAGAAAAAGATTCAAAATTGGCTAATGAATTAAAAATAAAATATACAAATAAAAGAAATGTATTTGTTTTTAATGATGATATTTTAAAATTTGATATTGAAAAAATCCAAAAAAAAAATTGCGTAGTAATTGGAAATCTTCCTTACAATATTTCATCTCAAATCCTTGTAAAGTTTTTAAAATTTTCAAAATGGCCTCCTAAAATCAAAGATTTTGTTTTTATGTTTCAAAGAGAGCTAGGTGAAAAAATTATAGGTCAATACCCATCAAAAAATTACGGAAGATTGTCAATTCTTACAAACTATAGATTGAATATAATGAAAAAATTTTTTGTTTCACTTAATTGTTTTTTTCCTAAACCTAAAGTTACCTCAATTGTACTACATTTAAGGCCAAAAGTTTGCGAAAATCGCGATATTAAAGATCTTAAAAATCTTGAGAAAGTTACGAATATTTTATTTTCAAACAAAAGAAAAATGATCAATAAAAATATAAAAAAATTACTAAAAAAAAAACAAATAGAGCTTTTACATGATTTAAAGCTTAATCTTAGACCAGATAAAATTAAACCAGAAATGTACTATAAGATTACTGAGATTTATGAAAAGAATTACTAGATTTTTTTTCGTTTAAAATAATATTTTCTATTTGTTTAAAACAAACATCAAGATTTTTATTAATAACTATGTAATCATAATCATTCCAGTGCTTTATATCTTTATCGAACGAATTAAACCTGCTCTCAATTTCCTCTTCAGTATTTTGATTTCGTTTAATAAGTCTTTTTTTTAGTTCTTCCTTATTATCTGCAACTAAATATATTTTAACTAAATTTAGATTTTCATACTTAGATAATTGTTTTGTACCTTGCCAGTCTAAGTCAAAAATAATATCACTTTTAAGCATTATTTTGTCTACATTTTCTTTTAAAGTTCCGTAAAAATTACCAAAAATTTTTGCATATTCATAAAATTTATTTTCTTTTATTAAATTTTGAAATTCAGTTTGGGAAACAAAATGGTAATCTACACCATCTACTTCGTTTGACCTTGGTTTTCTTGTTGTGTGGGAAACTGATATCTTAAAATTTTGAAATTTTTGTTGTATTTTTTTTGTAAGTGTAGTTTTACCAACTCCAGAAGGAGAGGATAAAATTACCATGATATTTTTAGCATCATGTTTCATTACTTTTTGTTTATTAAAAAAGTAAAATTTATATTATTTAGCTGTCTTGCTCTCAATAAATTTAATCGCATCTCCAACAGTAAGAATTTTTTCTGCTTCACTATCTGATATTTCAGAACCAAACTCTTCCTCAAAAGCCATTACCAATTCTACTGTATCTAAGCTATCTGCGCCTAAGTCATCGATAAAACTAGCCTCTTCGGTTACTTTTTCCTCCTCTATGCCTAAGTGGTCTGCGACTATCTTCTTAATTTTTCCTTTTACTTCGTCTGACATGAAATCCTTTCATAAATGTTTAATTTCTTAATAGATTAATAATTGGAATTGTCAAGCCATATACATTCCGCCATTAACATGTATGGTTTCTCCATTTATGTAATTTGAAAGATCAGATGCTAAAAAAGCCACACAATTAGAAACATCTTCACCGCTTCCAAGGTCGCCCGAGGGTATTTTGTTTATTAAAATTTTTCTAAACTCCTCATTAATTTTATCAGTCATTTCAGTTTTTATAAAACCTGGAGATACACAATTTACATTAATATTTTTTTTTGCATATTCAATTGCTAAACTTTTTGAAAAGGCTATTATTCCGGCTTTAGAGGCAGCATAATTAGATTGACCTAAGTTACCGGTATGCCCAACTATTGATGTAATATTAATTATTTTGCCGTATTTTTTTTTTAACATTTTTTTAATTGCAAATTTACACATTAAAAAACTCGCTGTTAGATTTATATCTAAAACTTTTTTCCAATTTTCTTCTGACAATCTTATTGAAAGATTATCTAATGTTACTCCAGCGTTATTGATCAAAATTTCTAGACCCTCTAATTTTTTGTCAATTTTTTCTATAAAATCTTCAATTTTACTATGTTCATCTAATTTGAATTTTTCAATAAAAATATTTGGATATTTTTTTTTTAGGTTATTTAATTTTTCTTCATTAGTTCCAGTTGCAACTATTTTTGCCTCATTAGTGTAAAATTTTTCAACTAAACTATTTCCGATTCCGCCTGTGGCTCCTGTAATTAAAATTTTTTTTCCTTTAAAGTTCATTTTTTAAATTTTTAATATCAGTAATCGAATTAATTGAGAAGATATTTACACCTTTTATTGTTCTTTTTACCATACCTGAAAGTGCTTTCCCTGGGCCAATCTCAACAAAATTTTTAATCCCTTTGTTTGACATATATATTATAGACTCTCTCCATCTAACAGTTGAAAATATCTGGTCAATTAATAATTTTTTAATATTTATAATATCATTTTCAGCTTTAGCAGTGACGTTGCTTACAATATCAATTAAGGGTTTGTTAAATTGAATTTTGTTAATTTTTTCTCTCATTTTTTCTGCTGCTGGTTTCATTAAAGAACAGTGAAAAGGTGCACTTACTTTTAATGGAATTGACTTAATATTATTTTCTTTTAGGACAATTTGCAATGCATCTATATCATTTTTTTCCCCACTAACAATTACTTGTCCATTTGCATTATCATTTGCTATCTCACAAACACCATTGCTTCTATTATTACTAATTATTTTATTTACATGATCTATTTCTAATCCTAAAATTGCAATCATGCTTCCATGACCAACCGGCACAGCTTCTTGCATTGCTTTACCCCTCTCATTTAATAGATATAAAGCATCTCCAAAATTTAAAGAACCAGCGCACACAAGAGCACTATATTCTCCTAAAGAATGGCCTGCAAGATAATCAAAATTTTTCAAGTCAAAATTAAATTCAGTTTTTAAAATTTTAAAAATTGAATAACTTACTATTAATATAGCTGGTTGGGTATTTTCTGTTAATTGTAGTTTATCTTCTGGTCCCTCAAGAATCATTTCAGATATAGGATAATTAAGTCTTTCATCAGCCTCTTTAAATATTTTTTTTACTAGATTAAAATTCTTAAAAAATTCTGATCCCATACCAACAACCTGTGAACCTTGACCTGGAAATAATAAAGTATTCATTATAATAATAAGGTTTATTCTATAATAATTAGTATTGCTATAATTATTCATTATAGTATAAAGCTGGACTTATAAATAAATAAATAAACCTACTAGGTGTGATAATTAATGGCTTTTTACGAAAACACAATAGTTACCAAACAAGATTTGGCAGAAAAAGAATTAAAAAACATTAAAAGTAAATACGAAAAATTAATTAATGATACCTCAGGTAAAGTAATTAAAACTGAAGATTGGGGTTTGTTAAATCTTGCGTCGAAAATTAAAAATTATAAAAAAGCTTTCTATATTCATTTTAAATTTGAGGGAAGTGTTACGACTTTAAGAGAGATAGAAAAAAAAATTAAACTAGATGATTCTATTATAAGACATTTAACTGTAAAATATAAAAAATTAGACACTAAAAACGAATATTTTAAAAAGGAAAATAATTGATGAAAAGAAAGAGTAAAAAATTTCAAAAAAAAGGATCGAATTCCCTGAATAAACTTAGCTTATTTCAAAAAGGTGATAGTAGGTTTTCAAAAAAATGTCCACTTTCAATTAAAAATGCTCCAGTAATCGATTACAAAAATGTTTCTTTGTTGAGGAAATATATTTCAGATAATGGAAAAATTATTTCCTCTAAAATAACATCTGTTTCTTTTTCTAAACAAAAGAAACTTACAAAAGAAATAAAAAAAGCGAAGAGTTTAGGGTTGATTTAATGGAAATAATTTTATTAGAAAATATTCTTAATTTGGGTAATATTGGTGACAAAGTAACTGTAAAGAACGGTTACGGCAGAAATTTTCTTCTCAAAAAAGGCAAGGCTTTGAGATTTAGCAAAGAAAACGAAGATTTTGTAAATAAAAAAAAAACTGAGTTAAATAAAAAAAATACTGAAATAAAAAATAAGTTTAAAGAAATTGCTAAAATTGTAAATAATAAAACTTTCACTTTTAACAAAGAAAGCAAGGAGAGTGGTGATTTATACGGATCTATAAAACCAAGAGAGATCACAAATCTTATAAAAGAGAAAGTTAATGCAGATGTAGCTCCCTCTCAAATTATTTTAAAAGAGGAATTAAATAAAATTGGAATATTTAAAGCTGAGATTAACTTTCATTCAGAGGTTAAAGCTAACATCTCTATCAGAATAGATAAAATACAGTCTAAATAACTTTTCCACAGACTTAAACAAAAAGTGTGTAACTTTTCACTTTATTGATAGAGCCTTTCACCTATTATTAAAATGTGAAAGAAATAAAACCTATCCAAAATAATACCAAAGATAAACAGCCGGCTAATTTAGAGGCTGAACAAGCTCTTATCGGTTCCATTCTAGTAAATAACGATATTATTGACGAAGTATCTAATTTAGTAAACTCCAATATATTTTATGATCCGGCTCATATCAAAATTTATGAGGTAATAGAAAATTTAAATAATAAAGGAATGATAGCAAATCCTATAACTCTCAAAAATTTTTTTGAAAAAGATAACATGCTTAATGAAGTTGGTGGGACTGAATATTTAGTAAAACTTACTCGTTTCTCGGGATCGGTAAAACAAGCAATAGATTATGCAAAAATAATACATGAGATGTATTTAAGACGAGAGTTAGTTTTAATCTCCGACAAGTTATCATCAGATACTTTAAATGCAAATATTCAAGAAAATAACGCTGAAAATATAATTGAAGATACAGAAAAATCTCTTTTTGATTTAGCTGAGAGAGGAAGTTTTTCACAATCTTTTTTAAAATTTAATCAAGCTTTAGACCAAACTATTCAAATGGCAACTTTAGCAATGCAAAATGATCAAGGTATAGTTGGAGTGCCAACTGGGCTCACAGATTTAGATGAAAAATTAGGCGGGCTTCACAAATCAGATTTAATTATTTTAGCTGGTAGACCATCTATGGGTAAGACAGCTTTAGCTACAAATATTGCTTACAATGCAGCCCAACATATTTTAAAATCAGAGGAGAAATCATCAATTGCTTTTTTCTCTTTAGAGATGTCGTCTGAACAACTTTCAACAAGAATACTATCAGAGCAAGCGCGAATAAAATCTGATGATATCAGAAGAGGTAAAGTTACTGAAGAAGAAATAAATAGGTACATTGAAACTTCAAGAAATATTTACAATCTCCCGCTTTATATAGATGAAACTCCAGCCATTACTATTGCTACTTTAAGTAACAGAGCAAGAAGGATTAAAAGATTGTTTGGATTAAATTTAATAGTTGTAGATTATATTCAATTAATGAGATCAAGCACAACTAAAAATGAGGGAAGAGTTCAGGAGATCTCTGAAATAACACAGGGTCTTAAAGCTTTAGCAAAAGAACTCTCTGTACCAGTTTTAGCATTATCTCAGTTATCTAGAGCCGTAGAACAAAGAGATGACAAACAACCTCAATTAGCTGATTTAAGAGAGTCTGGGTCAATTGAGCAAGATGCAGATGTGGTTATGTTTGTATATAGAGAAGCTTATTATTTAGAGAGAAAACAGCCAAAATTAGGTTCGATAGAACATGCAGAATGGCAATCAAAAATGAATGATGTAAATGGTTTAGCTGACATTATTTTAGGCAAACAAAGACATGGGCCCACTGGCACTGTCAAAGTAGAGTTTGAGGGAATTTACACAAAATTTAAAGATTTAAGTAGAAATTAGCCACAGTTTTTTCTTTAGTTATAAAAAAATTAAGATATATCTGAATAATCCTAATGTTGGCGAATATTTACAAAAAAATAATCACAGATTTTTCAAAAATAACTTTATTTTTTTTATCTCTAATAATCATTCTTTCTCTTTATCACTCAAGAAACTTTAATTTAGATGCTTCATCTGATGCACTTTTACTTGAGGGTGATCCTGATCTTAAATACCTTAGAGAAGTAAATGAGACTTATGGTTCAAAAAATTTTTTGGTTTTAACTTATACGCCTGTATCAAGTTTTACCGATAAAGAAACAATTTTAAATTTACAATTATTGAAATCAAAAATTGAAAAATTATCTTGGGTAGATAGTGTAATTACAGTTATTGATGTTCCTCTTTTAAAAAGCACAGATGAAGGCTTGATGGATAGACTTAAAAATTACAAAACATTATCCTATCCAGAAATAGATAGAAAAAGAGGATTTGATGAAATTATTAATAGTCCAATATATAAAAATTACGTCATAAGTGAAGATGGTAAAACATCAGGTATTGTTGTTTATTTAAAAAAAGATGAAAGATTAGAAGAATATATTAAAGTAAAAGACAAATATTTTTTACAATCTGTTGAGTCTGGATTGTCGAAAGAAGACAAAATTAATCAAAAAAAATTTATCAAAGAATATGAAGAATATAAAAATTTATATAATATAAGAAATCGCCAAAATATAGCTGAAATCAGAGACGTAATAGCAAAATATGGAGAGAATGCAAAAATATACTTGGGTGGAATTCCTATGATTGCGGACGATATGATGACTTATATTAAAAATGATATCGTAGTTTTTGGTATTGGAGTCTTTATATTTATAGTTTTAACTCTTTGGTTAATTTTTAAAAAATTAAAATGGGTAGTAATGCCTCTTCTTGGTTGTGCAACATCAGTTATAGTTATGATTGGTCTTTTAGGTTTAATAGGTTGGAAAGTAACAGTAATTTCCTCAAATTTTATTGCTTTAATGCTTATTTTAAATATGGCAATGAATATTCACGTTACTGTAAGATTTTTACAAATAAAAAAAGAATTTCCTCAGCTCACTAAAAAAGAAGCTGTTTTTGAAGCAAGTAAAAAAATGATGCTTCCTATTATTTACACTGTTCTAACAACAATATGTGCATTTCTATCTTTAGTTTTTAGCGGTATTAAGCCAATTATCGATTTTGGTTGGATGATGACTTTGGGATTGATAGTGTCGTTAATTGTAACTTTTTTATTGTTACCATCATTGATCACTCTTCTTTCCAAAGATGATGAGATCGGTATAAGAGACACTGAAAAATCTTTAATTACCTCTCAACTTGGTGCTTTTACAAAAAAATATAAAATTTTAATTTTTGGGCCAACTATTTTAATTATCATTCTTAGTTTTATTGGGATTTTCAAACTTGAAGTTGAAAATAGTTTTATTAATTATTTTAATAAAGAAACAGAAATTTACAAAGGGATGAAAAAAATTGATGAAGAATTAGGTGGTACAACCCCATTAAATATCATTATAAATTTTCCAAAAAAAGAAAAATTAAAAAAGGTTGAGAATGATGAATTTGATAATTGGGATGATGAGGATAACTCAACAGAAGATAAAGCTAAATATTGGTTTACAAGAGATAAAATGGATAAAATCATTCAAGTTCATGATTATTTGGACTCTTTGCCTGAAATTGGAAAAGTGCTTTCTTTTGGATCTATTTTAAGAGTTGCAGAGGACTTAAATAATAAAAAATTACAAAGCTTAGAAATAGCTGTTCTTTACAGCAAAATTCCGAAATCAATTAAAAATGAGATAGTTTCACCTTATATATCTGTAGAAAAAGATCAGGCTAGAATTAGTGCGAGGATTAAAGATTCGATGGAAAATTTAAGAAGAAATGATCTTATTAATAAAATCGATTTAGACTTAACAACGAAATTAGGACTTAATAAAAATGAATATAAGCTCGCAGGAGTCTTAATACTTTTTAATAATTTGCTTCAAAGTTTATTCAAATCACAAATACTCACTCTTGGAGTGGTTATCTTAGGTATTTTTTTAATGTTTTTTATTTTATTTAGAAATATTACTCTTTCTTTAATTGGTATTGTTCCAAATTTTATTGCTGCATTTTTTATTCTAGGAATTATAGGTTTACTGGGAATTCCTCTAGATATGATGACAATTACTATAGCGGCTATAACTATTGGAATTGCAGTAGATAATAGTATTCACTACATTTATAGATTTAAAGAAGAATTTCAAAAATTTAATGATTATAATAAAACTTTAGATAGATGCCACAGCACTGTAGGTATTGCGATACTAAACACTTCAATAACTATAGTGTTTGGATTTTCAATTCTAGTTTTGTCTAATTTCATTCCTACGATCTACTTTGGGGTATTCACTGGTATAGCAATGCTATTAGCTATGATATCAGTTTTAACTTTATTACCAAAGCTAATTCTTTTATTTAAACCATTTGGTAAAGAGAAAAAAGAAAATACTTAATGGAGAAGTTTTTAGATATTATAAATTTATTTGATTTTTTTTTCTTAATAATAATTCTTTATTGTGTCATTCAATGTTTTTTTAAAGGCTTCACTTTAAGCCTAATATCATTTATGAAATGGGTGTTATCAACAATTATCACAATAATTTTTGTTCCTAAATTTCAACCTGTCGTTAGTGACTACATACAATCTGAATTTATCAATAGTATAGGACTAGGGTTTACAATTTTTGTTTTTACTCTTTTTTTAACCATTTTAATTGGAAAAACACTCAGTAGAGCAATTACATGGACAGGTGTTGGATCAATAGATAAAGGATTTGGTTTTTTATTTGGTTTTTTTAAAGGTTATATTGTTTCAGTCTGTTTATTTTCAATTTTTAATTGGTTTTATCCTTATCAAAATTGGGGTATATCAGTGGAGAAGGCATTTTCTTTTAATTTAATAAATAAAGGAAGTAAAATATTAATCGAGGAATTTCCTTCTAGTGAAGATTTAATAGACACAAAAGAAAAAATTGAAAAAATTTAAATTAGATAAACTGAGAGAAGAATGTGGAGTCTTCGGAGTTTCTAATCATGAGGATGCTTCAGCATTGGTTGCTTTAGGTCTACATGCTTTACAACATAGAGGTCAAGAAGGTTGTGGGATAGTCTCTTTTGACGGAACAAATTATCATTCAGAAAAAAGACAAGGCTTAGTTGGTGATCATTTTACTGACCCAGATACTTTGAAAAGATTACCTGGAAAATTTGCAATTGGACATAATAGATACTCAACTACAGGTGAAACATCATTAAGAAATATTCAACCTTTTTTTGCAGACTTATATATGGGTGGTCTAAGCATTGCTCATAATGGAAATTTAACTAATGCCTTACTTCTAAGAGATACTTTAGTTAAGGATGGTGCAATTTTTAGAACAACAAGTGATACAGAAACTATAGTTCAGCTGATAGCAAAATCTAAAAGAAATAAATTTATAGATAAACTTATTGACGCTTTATTTCAAATTCAAGGGGGATATTCATTGGTTTTAATGACAAACAAAAAATTAGTGGGTGTTAGAGATCCATTTGGAATAAGACCATTGGTAATAGGTAAATTAAAAAATTCTTATATTTTCACATCTGAAACTTGCGCGCTTGATATAGTTGGTGCAACTTTAGTTAGAGAGGTGGAAAACGGTGAGATAGTAATAATAGAGAATGATAAGATAAATTCTATTAAACCATTTCCAAAGCAAAAATCACGTCCTTGCGTTTTTGAATATATTTATTTTGCAAGACCAGATAGCCTCATTAGAAATAAATGTGCTTACGAATATAGAAAAAACTTAGGATCTGAATTAGCAAAAGAAACTGATATAAAAGCTGACTTTGTGGTTCCTGTTCCTGACTCGGGAGTACCGGCTGCATTAGGCTTCTCTGAGGAATCAAAAAAACGTTTTGAACTTGGATTAATACGAAATCATTACGTCGGAAGGACATTTATAGAACCATCTCAAAATATAAGAAGTTTAGGTGTAAAATTAAAATTAAGCTCAACAAAGACAATTGTGAAAAATAAATCTATTATTCTTATTGATGACTCGCTTGTAAGAGGAACTACATGTCATAAGATAGTAAAAATGCTTTACGAAGCAGGTGCTAAAGAGGTTCACGTAAGAATAGCTTGTCCTGAAATAAAATATCCTGATTTTTATGGAGTTGATATGCCTACTAAGGAAGAGCTATTAGCTAACAACAAAAATAATCAAGAAATGTGTAACTATATTCAGGCCAAAAGTTTAAAATTCTTAAGTATAGGGGGATTATATAAAGCTCTTATAGGTGAACAAAGAAATTCAAATTATCCTCAATTTAGTGACCATTATTTTACCGGAGAATATCCCATTAAACCTTATGATAATTTACAGGGTCTTAAAATAAAACAATTATCATTACTTAGTGGAAAATCGAGTAGCTAATTTAAAACAATAAATCTATTTTTATAGTCTAAAAATAAAATAGAACCGTCTATAATTATAATATTTGAATTTATTTTCGTTTCAATTTTTTTAATCGTTTCTAATTTACCTCTTAAATTAAATTTGATTACTTCAGAATTTTTTAAAAATAAATTAATTTTATTATTTAGTATCATTACATTTTTGATATGTATTTTTTTTTTATCATTTTTTAAAAATTTGGAAACTTTTTTGTCAACATTTGTTGAGTATATTATTTTTCCTGTATTAAGATCTAAACAAACTAAAAAATTTTTTTTTGAAATTATAAATAAATATCTATCATAAATAATAGGCTTAAGTCTTGACGAAATTTTTTTTTTAAATAAAACTGATCCTGAAATTGAGTCAATGATATAGGTTGTGTCATTTGAAATGATAACTATTTTTCCTTCATTATTTATGACCTCTGTACCGAGAAATAAATTACCTGGATTTAAATCTAATGTTTTATTCAGATTTAAAAACCAGTTTATATTCATAGTCATTTTATCTACTGAATATAAAGATCCATAAGTATTTAAATAAAACAAAGAATCGTCACTCATTGATAAATTATTAATAAACTGATTTTTAACAAGAGTTTCCTCGGTTGGAATTGTTCTTAATATATTCCCGTTCGTTTTATTAAAAAAATATAAATTATTATTTTGATCAGCAGAAATTAATTGAGTATTAGTTTCTTTCAAATTTGACCTAAAAGGTATTTTGTAATTTTTAGCCCACAAAATAATATTTTTTTTATAATCAAACGCGTACAAGTATCCAATACTATCAGAAACATAAATAATATTGTTTGAAACTTTTAAATTTAAAATTTTATCAATTTTTTTAAATCTTTTTTTGTAAAAATTGAATTTTGAAATAATTTCATCTTTTTTTATAGAAAATACAATTATATTACCCTTTTTATCACTAAATATAAGATTATTTTCTTCAAATAAAATTGACTTGTTCACGTCGTGTTTAGTCAGTTTCAAGCTCTTGAAAACAATTTGATTTTGATTGTTATACTTTAAATTTTCATAATTATTTGAGTCATTAAAATAAATATCTTTCCACTCAGAATTATTAAGTGAATTTTTTAATTTAAATCTAAATTTTTCATCAATTAGTATATTTTCATCAAATAAATTATATGTCGATGAAATTGTTTTAAAATCTTTAAAAATTATATTTTCATTTTTTGCTTGATCACTCTCATTTTTCCATACGCCTGATTTTTTATCGAAAGAACAATTTATTAGTAAAAGTGATATTACAAAAATTCTTAAAAAGTTCATTGCTTATTTAGAAATTATCTCTTGAGCAATTGATTTAAATGAAGATTTTTCTGTGATTAATTTTTTTAAAAGTTCGTTTCCAGATTTTTCTTCTGAAATTTTAATTAAATATAATGCTTTTTTAAGAGTTATTAAATCTGAAGTTTCTCTTGAAAATTTATAATTTTCTAATTTTTGAAAATAGCTTAAAATTGTATTTCTTTCTGTTTCTAGATTTTTCTCTAAAATAGTATTAAGAGCTAAAATTGAGTAAAATTTATTTTTACTTAAAATTATATCATTATAATAATTTTTTGCTTTTTCCTTATCATTAGATGCAAGATAAAGACCTGCTTGAACATATTTCTCCGAAATTAGTTTATTATTCTTTTTTTCATGCATTTCTAAAAAAATAAATATAATTATTGCTGTAAATAAAATAATAACTATCGAGAAGATTTTTATTTTATTTTCATTATAGAATGAAATTATTTTATCTTTAAGTTCAATTTTTTTTTCTATGCTATCTTCCATTTAAAAAATTTTTAGTTGATGGAAATTTATTTAATTTTACATCCCTAGTATATTTTTTTACGGCTTTTTCAATTATTCTATTTAAGTTAACATATTTTTTCACAAATTTAGGGTAAAATCCGCTTAAACCAAGCATGTCGTCTGTGACCAGTATTTGCCCATCACAATAAGATGATGAGCCAATGCCAATTGTAGGAATTTTTAATTTATTTGTAATAATTTTTGCAGACTGAGGTGATAAACATTCTAAAACAATCGAAAAAGCTCCTGCATCTTGGACTGCCTTTGCTTCCATTAATAACTTAGTTTTTTCAAATTTTGTTTTACCTTCTACTTTAAATTTCTTTTTAAATTGTGGTGTATATCCAATATGACCCATAACATTAATTTTTTTTTTAACTAAATGTTTTATAATTTTAACATTTTTTTTGTTATTCTCTATTTTTATAGCATCGCATTTTGTTTTTCTTATTAATAGTTTTGCATTAATTTCAGCTTCCTTAATATTGCGGTAAGAATTTTTTGGCATATCAACAACTAATAAAGATTTTTTAATTCCTTTTCTTACACTTAGAGTATGTTGAATAATATTGTCTATACTAATTTTATGGGTATTTTCATAGCCATACAAAACATTGGCCATAGAGTCGCCAACTAAAACGATATCACAATAATTATCTAAAATTTTTGCAAAATTTTTAGAATATGCAGTTAAGCATACAATTTTTTTTGATTTATTTTTTTTAAGTAAAATTTTTTTAATTTTTTTTTCCATTATTCTAATTCTATTGTGCTAGGCGGTTTTGATGTAATATCATATACAACTCTGTTTATACCTTTGACATTATTAATAATTTTATTGGATATGTTATCTAAAAACTTTTTTGAAAAATTAAAATAGTCAGCTGTCATACCATCTTCAGATTTTACAGCTCTTAATAAACAAATATTTTCATATGTTCTAGAATCTCCCATAACCCCAACAGTTTTTATGGGCAGTAAAGCAGCATAAGCTTGCCAGATTTTATCATAAAGATTATTTTTTATAAGTTCATTAATATAAATATGATCTGCCTCTTGTAGTATTTTAACATTTTCAGAAGTAATTTTGCCTACGATCCTTATCCCCAATCCCGGACCTGGAAATGGATGTTTGTAATTTATATTTTTAGTTAAACCTAAAGATTTTCCTAAAACTCTTACCTCATCCTTAAAAAACTCTTTTAATGGCTCAACTAATTTTAAATTCATTTTTTTTGGTAAACCACCCACATTGTGATGAGATTTGATTTTTGATGTTTTGCTTCCTGATGAAGATTTGCTCTCGATAATATCTGGATAAAGAGTTCCTTGAGCTAGATATTTAATTTTTTTATATTTTTTTGACTCTTTTTCAAAAACTTTAATAAATAAATTTCCTATAATTTTTCTTTTTTTCTCCGGGTTTGAAATATTTTTTAATTTTTTGAGAAAAAGTTTTGAAGCATTTATTAATTTGACATTAAGATTATATTTTCTTTTAAATATCTTATAAGTATATTTAAATTCATTTTTTCTCATCAAACCAGTATCTACCATTATACAAATTAAATTTTTTTTTATTGCTTTATTTATTAATAATGCTGCTACGCTACTGTCTACTCCACCAGATAACGCACAAATTACTTTGTGGTTTTTTACTGTGTGTTTTATTTCACTAATCAACCTTTTTTTTTGATTAATCAAATTCCATTTTTTTTTAATTTTACAAATTGAAAATGCAAAATTTTTAAAAATCTGTCTACCATTTTCTGTATGTGTAACCTCTGGATGAAATTGAACTCCGTATATTTTTTCTCTAGAATTCTCTATAATAGTTAATTTAGAGTCTTTTGTTGAAGCTATAGTTTTGAAATTTTTGGGTAACTTGACTACAGCGTCTTCATGGCTCATCCAAACTGTTCTTTTCATATTTAAAAAGTTTTTTGTAAGTAAAGAGGATTGTTTTTTATATAAATCAGCTCTGCCAAATTCTCTTCTATTTTTTGAAGGTTTAATTTTTCCTCCAAACATTTTAGCGATAAGTTGTAAACCATAGCATATACCTAATATTGGGATTTTTCTTAAATATACTGATTTAGGTACTTTTTGAAATTTTTTACCGGTTACAGTTGAAGGTCCCCCGGAGAATATCAAGCCCTTGATTGTGTCATATTTTTTTAACTTTGATAAATCTTTTGGAGTAATTATTTCTGAATAAACCCCTAATTCTCTTATTCTTCTTGCTATTAGTTTTGTGACTTGAGATCCAAAATCAATAATTACAATTTTTTCTTTTTCATTATGAAATTGCATTTACTTTTTGGATAAATTTTCGATTTCAATTTTTAACTTTTCACTTTCATCACAAAAGTTTTTACAGATTAATTTTAATCTACTATTTAATTCTTTGCTTTTTCTAAAATCAGAATTTTTTAATTTTAATTTAGCAAGATTATAAATTGCCTCCTCATTTTTTGGATTTAATAACATCACTGTTTCTAAATTATGTTCCTCTAATTTAGCTTTATTTTGTTTATGAAATATTTTTGAGAGATATAAATATGATAATTCACTTTTTGGATTAAAAACTATATCTTGTTCAAATTTTAATTTAGCTTTCTCAAGTTGTTTATTATTATATAAATCTAAACCTGCCTCGAAATATTGTGATTTTGCAAAAGCAAAACTTGGTAAAAAAAAAATTATTAAGAAAGAATTAAGTAAATTTTTAATCATAATTTGTAATTAATTGTTTTTTGTGTCATTTCAACGCTGTGAACCATGCTTTCATAAAAGCCAGCTTTAGTAATTTTTATAAACTTTGCTTTTTTATTTATTTCCTTTAAATTTTTTGCTCCAATATATCCCATTGAAGATTTCAATCCACCTTGTAGTTGATATATTATCTTAGACACTTTGCCTTTATATTCTACTCTTCCTTCGACTCCCTCAGGCACAAATTTAGATTTATCTTTAAAATTTTTCTGAAAATATCTATTAGCTGATCCAGCTGACATAGCGCCAATTGAACCCATGCCTCTATATTGCTTGTAAATCTTACTTTTGTATTTATATTTTTTTCCTGGACTTTCGTCTGTACCTGCAAAAATTGATCCCATCATTATAGCATCTGCGCCAGCAGCCAAAGCTTTTGCAATATCACCAGAAAATTTGATACCTCCGTCGGATATAATCCTTACCTTTTTTTTATTTAATGCTTTTTTTACCTCTAATATTGCTGAGATTTGCGGGACACCGATACCTGCTACCATTCTGGTAGTACATATAGAGCCAGGTCCAATACCTACCTTAATTATATCTGCTCCAGCTTCATATAATTTTTTTGCTGCTTCACCAGTTGCAACATTTCCCACGCAAATTGGAATTTTTTTTGCTATTTTCTTAATTTTAGATAAAGTTTTTAAAACCTTTTCGCTGTGTCCATGTGCAGTATCAATGACTATTAAATCAACCCCATTGTTAATTAAAGAAGTTGCCCTTTCAAAATCTTCTTTATTAGTTCCTATTGCAGCTCCAACCAAAAAATTTTTATTTTTTACTTTTTTAATTTCTCTTGACTGATTTGGTATATTTAAATTTCGATGGATAATTCCTAGACCACCTTCTTTTGCAATAGCTATAGCCATTTTAGACTCAGTCACTGTGTCCATTGCGGACGACAAAAACGGGACTTTAAGAAAAATTTTCTTAGTAAGTTGAAGATTTATATTAGCATCTGCAGGAAGAACGTTTGAGTACTTTGGTAAAAGTAAAACATCATCAAAGGTAAGCGCTTCTTTAATTGTTTCCATATAAACTTATATACAATTATTTAAAATTATAAAGGCTTTAAAATTTCACAATGTAAATAAGTTTCTTTTGACTCTTTTCTACTAGACTTAGGTTTGAAAAAATTTACTTTTTCAAACACTGATTTAGCTTGGTTTTTTACCTCTATGAAATCATCACCCATGAAAAGTTTAGAAACTAATACACCTTTAGGTTTAAGAATGTCTTTTGAAAAATTGATTATTTCTGAGCATAATTGATTTGTTCTGATTGCGTCTAAAGATTTATTTCCAGTGGTATCTGCGGCCATATCAGACACAATTACATCTAAACTAGACTCAAAATAATTTTTAACTTCATTTTTCACATTTTTGTCAAATATATCTCCTTTTAAAAATCTTACGTGTTTTACAGTATCCATTTCTTTAATATCAATGGACATAATTTTCCCTGATTTAATTATTTGACTTGCTACTTGAGTCCATCCACCTGGACTTGATCCTAAATCTAACAAATTCGTCTTTTTTTTAATAAAGTTATATTTTTTATTTAGTTCAATTAATTTAAAAGATGCTCTTGAACGATAACCTAGAGTTTTAGATTTTTTATAAAATTGGTCTTTATTTTGTTTAATTCTCCAAGAATTACTTTTTTTAATTCTTTTTGATTTCTTCATTATAAAATATCTTCATGATGATCTTCAGATATTTTTTCCGTATTTTTTTTAATTTGATTATTATAAATAACTATACCAAAGGGTAACGATAATAAATAACCAATTCCAAAAATTAGAAGAGTTTCGAGTGTGTAAAATAATAATGCAATAAATACTAAACCTATTCCCAATAATAAAAAAATAGTTGCCCTTGAGGAAATCGATATCTTTTTTAAAGCTAAAGTAGGAATTTTACTTACTAATAATAATGCGATTAAAACTGTAAAATAAGGTGTTAATTGTTTAAGATCTATATTTAAATTTAAATTTGTTAATTCATATATTAATGGCATTAAAATTAGTAATCCGCCTGCAGGCGAAGGTATGCCTTCAAAAAAATTATTTTTCCATTTTTGTGTTTCCTCGTTTTTAGTTAAATTAAATCTTGCTAATCTTAAAACACAACAAACTGAGTAAATTAATGTAATAGCCCATCCGAGTTTTCCATAATTATTTAATTCCCAAAAATACAAAGTAAATACTGGAGCAATTCCAAAACTTACAAAATCTGTCAAAGAATCTAATTCTTTTCCAAATTCTGATGTACCCTTAATCAATCTTGCAATTCTTCCATCTAAGGCATCTAATATGGCTGCAAATAGAATTAATGTTACTGCTAAACTAAAATTTCCATCTATTGAAAATTTAATAGAACTTATTCCTAAACAAACACCAGCTAAGGTTAAAATATTTGGTAGTAAATATCTTGTTTTTTTTGATGAGACTAATTTAAATTTTTTATTTTCGTCCATCACTCAAAAGCTAATAAGCTTTCTCCTGCTACTACGTTTTGACCAAGTTTAGCTAAAACTTTTTTATTTTTAAAATATATATCAACTCTACTACCAAATCTTATCATTCCTATTCTCTCTCCTTGTTTTAAATCTTGGCCTTGTTCTACCTCACAAACGATTCTTCTTGCTATAAGTCCAGCAATCTGGACAATAACTATTTCTTCTCCATTTTTTAATTTAATTTTAAAATAATTTCTTTCATTTTCCTCACTTGCTTTATCTAATGATGCATTTAAAAATTTTCCTGGTTTATAAAAAATTTCTTCTACTTTTCCAGAAGAAGGTGTTCTGTTAACATGACAATTAAATACATTCATAAAAATGCTCACTTTAGTGTAAGAGGTATTTTCTAATCTTAGTTCCTCTGGTCCAGATCTTTCAGAAATATCAGTTATTAATCCATCTGCTGGGCTTACTAAATATTTATCATCATTTATTGAATATCTTTCTGGATCTCTAAAAAAGTAATAAACCCAAAATGTGATTAAAATTAATATAATTCCTACGAATTTCGAAAAAAACAAAACAATGAAGGTTGCTAATATTGAAATAGCTAAAAATTTGTACCCTTCTTTATGTATTTTTGGAAATATCGTGTTAAACATAATTAATAGTTTGATAATTTTTTCTTAATATGTATAAAAATTACAGTTAATCAATCTATATTTTAT
>MDSW01136280.1_pt1 | contig 31900 bp, 31 predicted proteins | sample 811171 | NCBI WGS metagenome assembly MDSW01 (sample SAMN05326641, study PRJNA326480) | marine metagenome | isolation source: seawater | place: Atlantic Ocean: North West | collected 2012 | reverse complement strand
TGGCCAGACAACACAAACTTAGATAAAGCAAGACGTTTACTTTGGCCAATCAAAAAAAAATATGGAAATAGATTAAGTTGGTCTGATCTTATGGTTTTAGCTGGAACTATGGCTTATGAGCATGCTGGATTTAAAACTTTTGGCTTTTCTTTTGGTAGAGAAGATATTTGGGAACCCGAAAAAGATGTTTATTGGGGTAAAGAGACAGAACCTTTAGCAGTTAACAGATACGGTGATCCACAAGATCGTTCTTCTTTAGAAGCTCCACTTGCGGCATCTCATTTTCAACTAGTTTATGTTAACCCTCAAGGGGTTGAAGGAAAACCCGATCCAGTAAGAACCGCAATGGATGTGCGTGAAACGTTTGGCCGAATGGGAATGAATGACGTAGAAACTGCCGCTCTCACAGTAGGAGGCCATTCAATTGGAAGGGCTCATGGTAATGGTAATCCAGACAATTTAGGTCCAGAACCTGCTGGAGCAGATATTCACGAACAAGGTTTTGGATGGAACCAGAAAAATGGAACAGGCCCTAACCAAATAACTTCAGGTCTCGAAGGAGCTTGGACAACTAACCCTGACAAATGGGACCATCAATACTTAGATCTTTTACTTAACTACAAGTGGGAAAGCAAAAAAAGTCCTGCAGGTGCTTGGCAATGGGAACCAATAAACCTTGAAGAGGAAAAAAAACCAAGAGATTTGGGAGACCCTAACAAAAAAGCCAGATTAATGTTTACCGATGCTGATATGGCGATGTCAATGGATCCAGAGTATAGAAAAATTTCAGAAAAATTTTATAAAGATCCAAAATTTTTTGAAGACTCGTTTGCCCGTGCTTGGTTTAAGTTGACACATAGAACAATGGGAAACAAAGAAAATTATATTGGACCTTGGGCACCCAAAGAAGATTTGCTCTGGCAAGGTAACGTTCCAACTCCAAAAAAGAAATATAATGTAAATAAGTTAAAAAAAATGATTTCAGCTACCAGCTTATCCACTAGTGATTTAATTACTGTAGCTTGGGATAGTGCAAGAACATATAGAAGGACCGACAAAAGAGGAGGAGCTAACGGTGCAAGAATTCGATTAGCGCCTATGAAGGATTGGGAAGCAAACGAACCAAAAAAACTCTCAAAGATTTTAAAAGTGCTTGAAAATATAGCTAACAAAACAGGAGCGACGATAGCGGATACAATTGTTCTTGCAGGCAATGTTGGTCTTGAAAAAGCGATAAAGAAAGCTGGTTCCAAAGTGAAAGTTCCATTTAGTCCTGGTAGAGGTGACTCATCTCAAGAGCAAACAGAATTAAAAAGTTTTAAGTGGTTAGAACCTAGGCATGATGGTTTTAGAAACTATGTAAAAGCTGATTACTCTGTGATGCCCGAAGAACTTTTATTAGAACGCGCTTCTTTAATGGGATTGACCGCACAAGAAATGACTTGTTTGGTGGGAGGTATGAGAGTTTTGGGAACCAATCATGAGTCAGCAAAAGACAAAGGAGTGCTCACAAACAAAGTTGGTGTTTTAACAAATGATTTCTTTATTAACTTATTAGATATGAAATATATTTGGAAACCGACTGGTAAAAACTCTTACGATATGGTTGATCGTAAAACAAATAAAGTCAAATTCACTGCCTCAAGAGCAGATCTAGTTTTTGGTTCAAACTCAATCTTAAGATCTTACGCAGAGGTTTATGCTCAAGATGATAATAAAGAAAAATTCATAGAAGATTTTGTTAAAATCTGGGAAAAAATAATGAATGCAGATAGACAGAGTCAGAAAAAGTTAAATTGAAATGACAGAGTTAACATCCGGAATATTTAACGCCTCAAAAAAAGTATACGCTTCAAATAGAGGATCAATATTAAGAACAATCGTTTACACAATTGGTCACTTTGCAATTGCAATTACTGTATTAATGTTAGTTGCGGACGTGTCTTTCTATATAGCTTTAACAGATGCAATTGTTGAACCATTAGCAAACTCGGTATGGTATTTTCTTTTAGATAAGTTTTGGGCCTCAAAAATGACTAAAAAATCTAAAAATTAAAGTCTTCCTTTTAAGTTTTGTTTTTCTATCCAACCCTTTAAATCATCGGTTTCAATTTTACACCAGTTATTTTTACATTTTCTCACAATACATAATCTACCTTTTTCTAAAATAGCTAGAGGTTTTGAATAATTAGAAGGCCTCTTAAAAATTATTGAATTATCCTCATTATTTAAAGCAGCTTTCTTTTTTGATAATTGAGAAATATGTACCCAACCTGAATTATTTTCGTGATCTATAATTTTTCTAAAATTGTAAGATGCATCTATAATTAAAACAGGTAAAAATTTTTTTTTGTAAATTAATTTCACCGGGTATTTAAGAGAAGGTCCTTGCCTAAGATTAACTTTATCATTTCGTAAAGTTAAGTAATATTCAGTTTTGGAATAAGCATTGTTTATAGTTAAAGCAAAAAAGAAAAAAATGAATAATATTTTATCCATGAAGATGATTATTTTTACAATTTGGATTTTTTAACAATTTTACTTTTCTAAAATTTGAATTTAAGGCATTAAATATCATAATATTTCCTTTCATACCTTTATTAAAATTTATAATTGATTTTATAACTTCATTTGCCTGTAAAGATCCTGCAATTCCTGCAAGAGTAGTCATTATACCCTCGCTTTCACAATTTAATTCTTCACTAGGAGCTTCTGGCATAAAACACCTAAAGCAAGGAGTTTTCTTTCTAAAATCAAAAGAGAATAGCTGTCCATCAAATTTATTTATTGCTGATGAAATCAATATTTTTTTATTTTTTAAGCAATAATCGTTTATTAAAAGTCTAGATTTAAAATTGTCAGTACCATCGCAAATAATTTCAAAGTTTTTTGCAATTTTATTAATATTTTTTGAATTTAATTTTTGTTTAAAAACTTTTGTATTAATTTTTCTATTTATTTTTTTAATAAATTTTTTAGATACAATAGCCTTATATTTACCAATATCTTTTTGGGTAAAAAGTACCTGTCTGCTTAAATTTGATAATTCAATCTTATCGTGATCTACGATTCCTATATTTCTTATACCCGAGTAAGCTAGATATAAGAGTAGTGGACATCCAAGACCGCCCACTCCAACAACTAAAACTTTTGCCTTAAAAATACGTTTCTGCCCAATGATACCAATTTTTTTAAGTATTAATTGATTATAGTATTTTTGATAATCTTCACTTTTAATTGAGGAGTTTTTCATTTAACAAAAATGTGTCTACAATTTTTTTTGCCACGGTTGAGGCAATAAATTTTTTTGAATTTTTTTTAACTTTTTCAATTTTGCCATTTTTATCAATTATTAAAACTTCATTGTAGTCACTATGAAAGCCTCTATCTTTTTTTGAAACATCATTAGCGATAATCATATCACAAAATTTTTCCTGCATTTTTATTTTAGAGTTTTTAATTAAGTTTTCCGTCTCAGCAGAAAAACCAATTAAAAGTTTAGGTTTAAATCTATTATTTTTTCCAAGGAAACTTAAAATATCTGGATTTTTTTCAATTTTAATTTCATTAATTTGATTTTTTTTAATTTTATTCTTCTCTGAAGATATTGGTTTAAAATCAGAAACAGCAGCAGCACATACAGCTATATGGGTAGGTAGTTTCTTTTTCACTGCCTCTAACATTTGTTTTCCAGTCACAACTTTTTTGACTTTAATTTCACTATCATATTTCAATTTCGTTGGCCCCGATATTAAAGTGGTTTTAATGCCTAATCTTGTTAGTTCCAAAGCTATCTCATAACCTTGTTTTCCACTTGACTCGTTTGATATGTATCTTACTGGATCAATATACTCTTTGGTGGGTCCAGTTGTTACTATAGCTCTTATTTTTTTACTTTTAAGTAAATCTTTTTTTTTAAAAAATTTTACTAAAAAAGATAGAATTTGACGAGGACTTGACATTTTCCCTCTACCGTATTCCCCGCATGCCATTTCGCCATCTTCAGGCCCAATGAACTTGTAGCCGTAATCTATAAGAGTATTTAAATTTTTTTGAGTAGCTTTATGCTCCCACATTCTAACGTTCATCGCTGGAACTAGAAATATCTCTTTATTAGAAGCTAAAATGATTGTTGAGGCGAGGTCATCAGCACTTCCTTTGCTTAACCTAGACATAAAATTTGCTGTAGTAGGAAGGACCATAATTAAATCAGCCCATCTAGATAAAGAAATATGATCAATATTTCCTTTGTTTTTTTCATCAAAAACCTCTTCAAAAACTCTATTTTTTGATAAAGACGATAATGATAATGAAGTAACAAATTTTTTTCCACTTTTTGTTAAAATCACCTTAACCGAACAACTTCTTTTTTGAAGTAGTCTTATAAGATCAAGAGATTTGTAAGCTGAAATTCCACCGCCAATTACAAGTAATATTCTTTTATTTTCTAAACTCATTACTTATTAAAATACTATAAATAGTCCTATTACAATACCTAAAATAGCAATAACTATATTGTTTCTTAAATTTTTTAATTTCAACTCCTCAACTTCAAAATTTTTTCCCGAAAGAGAGTTTAAGTTTAACTTTCCCTCAGCAATCATTTGTAAAGTTGTACTAGCATTATCCATTACATTTGGCAGATCGGGAATTTTTTGTAAAATATCCTTTGATATTTCAATGGTTCTGTTAATAGTTGATTTGGGACCTTTTACACTTTTCATCCAATTTTCTAAAACTGGTCGAGACACTTCCCAAATATTGGTTTCCGGATTTATTTTTCTTGCCACTCCCTCAACTACAACCATAGTCTTCTGAAGCAGTAGTAATTGAGTTTGAGTATGCATATTAAATTTTTCAGTTATTTCAAACAGCTGTCCCAGTAAATTTGCTCCTGAAATATCTTTAATCGACTGACCAAAAATAGGTTCTCCAATAGATCTTAAGGCTTGTGTTAATTCATCTTTTGAAGTTTCAGCCGGAACTAGCCCTGCCAAAAAATGCATTTCAGATACTTTATTATAGTCTCTATTAATGAATCCAAAAAGAATTTCAGCTAAATATTTCCTGTTATTTTTATCCAGCCTGCCCATTATACCAAAATCAACTGGAGCGATGTTTCCGTCCTTATCAACAAAAAGATTACCTTGATGCATATCAGCATGAAAAAATCCATCCCTTACAGCTTGTTTTAAAAATAATTGTATTAAATTCTCTGAAAGTTTTTTTAAATCAATGTTTAAACTTTTAATTTTTGAAATATCCCTAATCGAAACTCCCTCTATTTTATCAAGTGTGAGAATCTTTTTAGAAGTGAAGTTCCAATATATTTTAGGAACTTTTATACCTTTATCGTTTGAAGTATTTTCTCTCAGTTCACTAGCAGCTGCTGCCTCAAAACGAAGATCCATTTCCATATTCGTAATTTGTTTTAAAAGAAATATTACTTCAACTAATCTCAATCTTTTTGTTTTCCTAAAGGTATTTTCAATTAAAAAGGCTAAAAAATTTAATGCATCTAATTCTTCATTGAATATCTTTTGAATGTTAGGTCTTAAAATTTTAATTGCTAAATCTTTATCAGAACCATCAATATTTATTTGGGCAAAATGTACTTGTGCTATGGAGGCAGCAGCTATCGGTTCACTTATATTTCTTATTTTTAAATAATTTTTTTCACCAATTTCATTTTTAATTATCTCTTTTGCTTCTGATGTATTAAAAGCAGGTAATTTATCTTGTAACTTCTCTAATTTTTTGGCGATTTCTTCTCCAATTATATCCGGTCGTGTTGCAAGAAATTGACCTAACTTTATAAAAGTAGGGCCCATACTCTCGAGAGAGTTACATAGTTTTTCACCAGGTGATTTATTTAAATTTTCAATTTTTTTCCCCGAACCAATTGAAAAAATAAATATTATAAATTTAAAAAAAATCGGAACAGGCTTGATATTATCCAATGTTTCCACAGCACCAGATACTGATAATTTTCTCAATATTTTTAATAAATTATATACTCTTTTAAACATTTTAAATTTTCCAAGCGGAATGAATTGCAACTATTCCACCAGATAGGTTTCTATACTCAACATTGCTAAAATTACTGTCTTCTATAATTTTTTTAAATGAATTTTGATCATAAAACTCATTTATGGTTCTAATTAAATAATCATAAGGCTCTGCATCACCAACTATGTATTTTCCAAGCACAGGTATAGTTTTAGAATATGTTTTATATAACTTATTAAGTATCTCATTTTCTACCTTTGAGAATTCTAAACAAATGAATCTTCCACCTTTTTTTAAAACCCTGTGTGCTTCATTCATAGCCATTTTTGTATTAGAAAAATTCCTTACCCCAAAACTTACAGAATAAATGTCAAATTTATTATCTTCAAAGGGTAGCTTTTCTGCACCGGATATATGCCACTTAATATTATTAAAATTACCCAACTTTTTTTTGCCTTTCTCTATCATAAGTTTATTTGGATCTACACAGGTGACATTACCTTGATTGTTTAATCTTTTTAAAAATTCTCTTGCTATATCACCGGTACCAGTTGCCACATCAATCAAATGGTCATTTTTCTTTGGGTTCATCCAATCAATTAAACGCTGTTTCCATATTCGATGAACCCCTAAAGACATTAAATCATTCATAATGTCATATTTATTAAAAACACTATCAAAAACTTTTGTTGCTTTTTTAAATTTTGACTGATTAATATTTGTCATTTTATAATTAGTTATATGCCAGAATTACCGGAAGTTGAAGTTGTTAGAAGATCATTAAATGATTTTATTTCAGGTTCAATAATCAATAAAGTACGTATTTTTGATAAAAATTTAAGATATAGAATAAGCAACAAATTGAAGCAGACAATAGAAAACAAAAAAATAATATCAATAATGAGAAGGGGCAAATTTATTTTAATTGAAATTCAAGGAAATAGTATAATCATAATTCATCTTGGAATGACAGGTAAAATTCTCCTTAAAAAAAAAGATAACTCGACTTTATTAACTAGTTTTTATTATCAAAATAAATTTAAAAAAAAACACAATCATTTTTCTTTTAAATTAAATAATTCAATATATTTAATTTATAATGACGTAAGAAAATTTGGTTTTATAAAAGTAATTGATAAAGACCAAATTCATTTGGATAAACATATTTCTAGACTGGGACCTGAGCCAATGAGCAAAGAATTTAATAGAAACTATTTTAAATTGAAGTCTAGCAAAAGTAAAAAAAGTATAAAAAATTTTATGATGGATCAAAAGTATATTTCTGGACTTGGTAATATTTATGTAAATGAAATCCTCTTTTCAAGTTCAATCAATCCTAGAATACTCTCCTCCAGATTGTCAAACCATCAGATTTTAAAAATAATTTCTAATACTAAAAAAACCTTAAAAAAGGCAATACAACTTGGAGGATCCTCAATTAGAGATTTTAATAGCATTTCTGGTCAGATTGGTCGTTTTCAAGAAAAATTTAAAGTATATGATAGACCAAAAAAATCGTGCATAAGGAGAAAATGTGCAGGTATAATTAAAAAAATATATATTAGTAATAGATCGAGTTTTTTTTGCCCAAAGTGTCAAAAATAATTAAATATTGACCCAAATATTTTGAACATATATATGTTCCGTTGAATGCCAAACATCAAATCTGCAATAAGAAAAGTTAAAAGAGCTAAAAAACAGACGATAGTCAATAAAGTAAGGAAAAATAAGTATAAACAAGCATTGAAAACAATGCAAAAATTCATTGAAAAAAAAGATATTAAAGGAGCCAAAAAGTATTTTCCTGATTTTCAATCAGAATTGATGAAAATTGCTAAGACTGGAATAATCAAAAAGAAAAATCTTTCCAGAAAAATTTCTAAAATCTCAAAAAAAATTAAAAAGATCACTAAGTAGTTGAATTTATTTCAAGCACCAGTTGTTTGAACTAAAAATTAAAACTTTTTTATTTTATAATTACTAAATCTAGTAAGTTATTATTTTAGGTTGAAATTTTTTTTATATTTTTTTTTAATAAAACAACTTCAGCTTTATTTTTTTTATAATTTTCTCTTCAAACGTTTATTATACAACCCACTTCGATTTATTTTTTCTTAAACTAAAATAATTATTGAATTAAAAAAAAATTACTAATAAAAATGTTTTTTTAATTTTAAAAATCAATGGAAAAAACTTCTTTTAAAACTGCTCCCAAGTCACTTCTCGAAGAGAATATTTTAGATTGGAATGCTGTTCAAAAATCTTTTGAAAAATCTTTTGGTGCAGAGATATATTCAAGTTGGTTACAAAATATCAATCTTGTTAAAGAATATAACGATTTTGTCGTTTTAGGTGTAAAAACAAGGTTTTTCAGAGATTGGATAACTTCAAGATATGCTGATAAAATTTTGGGTGAATTAAAAAAACATAAAATAAGCTTAAATAGATTAGAGTTCAAAATAGAGCCTGAAAGCAAAAGTAATACAAATTTTTTTGTAAGCTCAAATGAAAACAAAGTTTCAGATATTAAAGATTCAATTTTAAATTATAATAGATTAAACCCTAACCTAAACTTTGATAATTTTATTGTGGGAAAGAGTAATAATCTAGGTTTTTTATCTGCGAAAAAAATATGTTCTCAGCTGTCCAGATACAACCCTTTATTCATTTACGGAGGAGTCGGATTAGGTAAAACACACATTTTAAACGCTATAGGATTAGAGTTGTCTTTAAATAATAAGGTAATGTTTATTTCAGCCGAAAGATTTATGTATCAGTTTATAAAATCAATAAAAAAAAATGAGATGGTAAATTTTAAAGATTTTTTCAGAAAAGCAAATGTTTTCATTATTGACGATATTCAATTCATAAGAGGTAAAGAGGGTCTTCAAGAGGAATTTTTTCATACATTCAATGCTTTGTTTGATCAGAGTTCTCAAATTGTAATTTCTTCCGATAGAGCTCCTAATAAATTAGATCGGGTTCAAGAGAGGATAAAATCAAGACTATCTGGAGGCCTAGTAGTTGACATAGGTACGCCAGACTTTGAGCTAAAGTTAAAAATATTAAGAAAAAAAATAGCTGATTACCAGACCTCATTTAAGGAAAATCCAGACCTACAAGAAGAAGTAATTGAATATATTGCTAAAAATAGCAATTCAAACATAAGAGAATTAATTGGAATATTTAACAGGGTTGTAGCATTTGGAAAAATGAGCAAAAAACCTCTAAACATTAATGATTGCAAAATAATTTTAAAAGATATTTACAACAGCAACAGGGTAATTAGTATTGATAAAATTCAGACTGTAACATCAAACTTTTTTAGCATTAGTTTGGCTGATATGCTGTCTCCTAGAAGATCAAGACCGTTAGCAAGACCACGCCAAATTGCTATGTATCTTGCAAAAAGACTTACACCTCGATCCTTACCAGAAATCGGTAGGAAATTTGCCAACAGAGATCATACAACTGTAATCCACGCAGTTAAAACAATAGAAAAATTAATGCAAAATAACGATGAAATAAGAAAAAATATAGAGGAATTAAAATCATTAATTCTGGCTGATTAAAATGCAATTTCAAATTAAGCGGGATACATTACTTAAGTCTTTAGCAATTGCGCACAACATAATTGAGAGAAAAAATACAATTCCAATTCTTGCAAATGTTTTATTAGAAACGAAAAATAAAGTCCTCAATATTGTTGCTACGGATTTGGATATTATTTTTAGTGATGAAATTACAGATTTAAAAATTGAACAAGAGGGCAGCACAACCACGTCGGCAACTGTGCTTTATGATCTCTTAAGAAAACTGCCGTCTAATTTAGATGTTATGTTTGATTTGCAAGGTGAAAATAAGCTTAAAATTTCAGCGAAAAATTCAAAATTTAATCTTCTATGTTTACCGGTTGATAATTTCCCAAATTTTTCTGACGATTTTAAAATTGAACCACTTAAACTTGAAAGCAAGAAATTTTTATCTTTACTTAATAAAACTAAAATTTCAATGTCTAATGATGAAACAAGGCACTACTTGAATGGTATATTTATTCATACTACAGCTTCTAGCAAAAATTCTTATTTAACCGGTGTTGCTACTGATACTCACAGATTATCTTCGAGTAGTATACAAATAGAAAATATTAAAAATTTTAAACCTTTTATTTTACCTCAAAAAACTGTTTTTCAATTATCCAATTTACTTCAAGAAACAAATGATGATGTTTTTTTATATGTCGGAGATACAAAAATTCAATTTAAAATTGGCAAATCTAAAATTATTTCAAAAGTGATTGACGGAAAGTTTCCAAATTATGACAAAGTTGTACCAAAAAATAATAACAAAACATTAAATGTAGACGTAAAAGAATTTATTGACTGTATAGAACGTGTAATCACCGTTTCCATAGACAGAAAAGAGGGTGTTAAAATAACCCTAGATAAAGATAATATACAATTATTTGTAAATAGTTCGTCCTCAGGAGAAGGGAAAGAGTCTTTGCCTGCAAATTACAACTCTGAAAATTTTACTATAAGTTTTAATTCAAGATATCTTTTAGACATTGCATCTAAAATTGAAGATAAAAAATTAGTTATGAATTTAGCTGATGCTGTATCACCTGTTTTAATACAAGATAATTCAGATAAACAAAGTTATTACGTAATTATGCCAATGAAAATTTGAAATTTTGTTATTCTTACTAAATAAATTTAATTTTTCATCTATTATCCTTACAGTTCAATGATAATTTGCACAGGCTTATTTTGATGATTTTATCTACACAACAAAAAATGATATAATTTGAGCTTCAAATAAATGACAATAACTCAAAAAAACACATCACCAAAAAGTTATCAGGCAGACTCAATTAAAGTTTTAAAAGGTTTAGAGGCTGTTCGCAAAAGACCAGGTATGTATATTGGCGATACAGATGATGGGTCCGGTTTGCATCATATGGTTTTTGAGGTAGTAGATAATTCAATCGATGAAGCCATAGTCGGCTTTTGCAAAAATATAACTGTTATTATGCAAAAAGACTCTTCGGTTACAGTCGAGGACGATGGAAGAGGTATTCCTGTTGATACTCATAAAGGTGAAAAAAAATCTGCCGCAGAAGTCATTATGACTCAATTACATGCGGGAGGAAAATTTGATCAAAATTCATATAAAGTTTCAGGAGGATTACATGGGGTTGGGGTTTCAGTAGTGAATGCTTTATCTGAAAAACTAGATTTAACAATATATAGAGATCAAAAAGAATATTTTATTTCTTTCAAAAATGGCAAGGCTATTAATTCTATAAAATTTGTCAAAAAAACAAAAAAATCCGGAACAAAAATAAATTTTCTCCCATCAAAAGAAATTTTTTCAAATATTAAATTTAGCGCAGCTACTCTCCAAAAAAAAATGAGGGAATTAGCCTTTCTTAACAAAGGTTTAAAGATAGATTTAATTGATGAAACACACTCTAAAATTAAGAATTATGAAAATAAATATGATGGAGGCATAGGAGAATTTGTAACATTTTTGGACCAAAAAAAATCTATATTGATAAATAAAAATGAAAAAGCTGTTTTCAAAAAGCCCTTGTATCTTAAGGGTCAAAAAAAAGATGTTATAGTCGAATGTTCCTTTCAGTGGAATGCTGGGTTTTCAGAAGAAGTTATGGCTTTTACAAATAATATTCATCAAAAAGATGGAGGAACCCATCTTTTAGGTTTTAGAAGCGCATTAACTAGGCTTATTAATAAATATGCTTCAGAAAAGAATCTGAATAAAAAAAACAAAGTAACTATTGGTGGAGAAGATATAAAGGAAGGACTGACAGCCATATTATCCATAAAAATGCCTGATCCAAAATTCTCTTCTCAAACAAAAGATAAATTAGTTTCATCCGAAATTAGAAATATTGTAGAATCAATAGTTTCAGAAAAAGTTGCAATTTGGTTCGATCAAAATCCATCAGTAATTAAGCTTGTTTTAGAGAAGGTTCTTCAAGCTGCATTAGCAAGGGATTTAGCAAGAAAAGCCAGAGACAGTGTTAGAAGAAAAGGCTCTTTAGAGCTATCTGGTCTCCCTGGAAAACTTGCTGATTGCCAAATTTCCTCTATGGAAGGTACTGAGCTATTTATAGTAGAGGGCGACTCTGCTGGAGGTTCCGCGAAACAAGGTAGAAAAAGAGAATTTCAAGCAGTATTACCCTTAAGGGGAAAAATTTTAAATACTTATGTTAATGAAAATAAAAAAAGAAATGGTGCCAACGGTAGTGTTGAAAATAAAACTCTCTCAAAAATGATGTCATCAAACGAAATAGTAACACTAATAAATGCCTTAGGCACTGGCTCAACAGATTTTAATGTAGAAAACTTGAGATATCAAAAAATTATTATTATGACAGATGCTGACGTCGATGGTTCGCACATTAGAACATTGCTGCTAACTTTTTTTAATAATAAGCCTTTTAATGAATTAATAGAAAAAGGCCATTTATACTTGGCTCAACCACCTTTATTCAAAGTTACGAAAGGATCAAAAAGCATTTATATTAAAAACGAAAAGGATTTGGAAAAATATATTTTAAAATCCAAAGAAAATAGAAAAAAAAAATTCAAAAAAACTGAACTTGAAAATTTTATTGATGAAGAAAAACAGAAACTAAACATACAAAGATTTAAAGGACTGGGAGAAATGAATCCAGAAGAACTTTGGGAAACAACTTTAAATCCCGAAAACAGAACACTGTTGAGAGTTGAATATTCCAAAGGTACAAAAGAAAAATCAAAGGAAGATCAAGAAATTATAAAAATACTTATGGGTGATGAAGTAGCACCGAGGAAAGACTTTATAACAGAAAAAGCCCTTGAAGTTGAAAATCTAGACATTTAAGTTAAACGATATGAAACTATCTGATCTCTTACAATTTGAAGAGGAATTAAAATTAGAAAAAAAAACTGTTGTCGTCTTGAGATGGATAGCTTTGATTGGTCAGCTATTAACAATTTATGCTGTACATTTTCTATTTAATTTTGAACTAGAAATAATTTTTTGCTCTTTGACAATTTTTTGTGGAGGAGTAACAAATATCTTTATTCAATTTAATTTAAAGAAAAATCAATTAACTAATTTTGAATCGACTATTCTTTTATTTTATGATGTTATTCAGTTATCTGTTTTACTATATTTGACAGGAGGAATAAATAATCCTTTCGTTGTTTTTTTGATAGTTCCAGCAATAATTTCATCAACTTTGTTAAATTTGAGTAGTACAATTTTTTTGTCAATAATTACAATTTTTGGACTTATACTAATAACTTTTAATCATTATCCATTGCCTCATCCAGGCAATCTTCATTTTCACGTCCCAACTTATTATACTTTATCTGTACCTATTGCTTTAACTATTATACTAGTTTTCTTAAATTATTTTGGTTTTCGATTTGGTTTTGAAGCAAGAAAAAGAGGAAAGGCTTTAAATAAGTTGGAACTTATTTTAGCAAAAGAACAAGAGCTAGAGTCAATTGGTCAACAAGCAGCTGCGGCGGCACATTCATTAGGAACACCATTATCAACAATAACTGTGATTGCAAAAGAGTTAAAAAAAGAAAAAAATAATGACAAAGAATTGAATAAAGATTTAGATACTTTACTAGATCAAGCTAAAAAATGTGGAGAAATTCTCAAAAAAATATCTCAAAATAAAATGGTAGACGACGAATATGTTATGAACGTATCTTTGCAAGATTTACTTTATGAAATAACAAAATCTTTTGAATTAATATCAAAAAAGAAAATTAATTTAAATTTAAAAGATGCAAATAAAAAAATTCCAATCAAAAGATCACCCGAAATAACTTATGGAATACGAAACTTCATAGGTAATGCGGTTAAGTTTGCAAGTAGAAAAGTTGATATTCAATTAAAAAGTGAAGAAGATGAAGTTACAATTAAAATTTCGGATGATGGTCCTGGTTTTCCAAAAGATATAATTCAAATTATTGGAGAACCTTATATAGCTTCGAAATCAAAGAGTTTTAAATCTAAATCTGGTTTAGGATTAGGAACTTTTATTGGTAAGACTTTACTAGAAAGAAAAAAAGCAATAATTGAATTTTCTCAGTCTAATTTAGGCGGAGCATTAGTAGAAATAAAATGGAAAAATTTTGATTTAAAACCAAAAAATTAATCAGATTGGTTCTTGTTGAGTCATACAGTGAATTGTCCCAAAACCCCAAACTAAAATTGAACAATCAATTAGTATTACTTTTCTTTTTTTAAAATGCTTTTTAAAAATATTTAAAATAACTTTATCTTTAGGATCGTTAAAAGATGGAACTAATACAACTTTATTTGCAATGTAAAAATTAAGATAGCTCGCAGGCAATCGAATACCATTTATAAATTTTGGTTCAGGCATTGGTATACAAATAATTTTTAACTTTTTCCGGTTTTCTTTATTAAATTTTTTAACTATTTCTATATTTTCTTTAAGATTTCTATAATTTTTATCTCCCCTATTTTTTTCTATTGCCATAAATATTTTATTTTTTGACACAAATCTTGCAATATCATCTATATGCCCATGAGTATCATCTCCATATATTCCTTTATTTAGCCAAATTATTTTTTTTGTACCAAAAAATTTTTTAAATATTTGATAATAATCAAGCTTACTTAACCCTTTATTTCTTCGCTGAATTTTGCTTAATAAACACTGCATAGTAGTTAAAAGAAGTCCATCACCATTAACATCAATAGAACCACCCTCAAGAATAATTTTTTTTTTATTATATTTAGGTTTTACAACTTTAAATTTTTTAAATTTATTTATTTTTAAAAAGGCTTTATTGTCATTTTTAAAATTTTTATATTTTGCCCAACCATTAAATTCCCATTTTGATATCACTTTTTGTCTGTTTTTATCTTTAATAAATATTGGTAAAAAATCTCTCGTCCACGCTCTATCTGTTTTACAGGTTATTAATCTTATATTTTTTATTTTTGCTCTAAATGTATCTAAAAAAAAATTTACACTTTTTAAATCGGAATTATTTTTTACTAAAATGTTGACTGACTGTACCTTAGAAAGTTCAGTGATTATTTTGCTAAAAATCCAAGGTATTTCGTTAAATTTACCAGGCCAATCTTTTTTATTATGTGGCCAAGCTATCCAAGTTGATTTCTGCTTTTCCCACTCAGCAGGCATCCTATAAATCCTACTTCTATCTATGCTAGGCATCTCTAGGGTTGTTTAATATGCCTTTGTAAAAATCGATTCTTCTATCTCTAAAAAAAGGCCAGTGCCTTCTAACATTTTCAACTTTTTTAAAATCAATATCACAAATTAAAATTTTTTCTTCTTGTTTGGCACTTGCAACAATATTTCCACTAGGATCAATAACAATTGTATTGCCCCAAAATTCTAATTTTTTAGAACCTTGTTTTTCTACTCCAACTCTGTTGACTGCAGCAACATAAACTCCGTTTGCAATTGCGTGTGATCTTTGTATAGATATCCAAGAATTAAGTTGAGACTTTCCAAACTTCTTTTTTTCTTTTGGGTGCCACCCGATAGCAGTTGGATAGAAAAGTATTTCTGCACCTCGCAATGAGGTAAGTCTTGCTGCCTCCGGAAACCATTGATCCCAACAGATCAAAGTTCCGAGTTTACCATAATTTGTTTTAAAAGATTTAAACCCAAGATCACCAGGGGTGAAATAAAACTTTTCATAAAACTGAGGATCATCTGGTATATGCATTTTTCTATATTTTCCAATTATTTTACCCATTTCATTAATTACCACGCAACTATTATGGTATATGCCTGAGGTTTTTTTTTCAAAAATCGGAGCAATAATTAAAATTTTTAGTTCTTTAGCAAGCGAAGAAAGAATGCTTGTTGTTTTTCCAGGTATCTTTTCAGCTAAATCGAAATTAGAATGCTTCTCTTCTTGGCAAAAATAATTTGATAAAAATAATTCCGGTAAACAAATTACTTTAGCTTTCTTTTTACTTGCCTCTCTTATTTTTTTTATAGCTGAACTCATATTTTTTTGAATTTCAGATGACATTTTCATCTGGATCAGTGCTATTTTTATTTTTGCCATTTTTTAAAACAATTTTTGGAAACTTCTTTTTTGTCTATTTTTCCAATTTTGACGGTGATAAGCATCACTCACAATTAAAGGTAAAACACTTGTTGCTTCAGCAAATACCATCTGTTCTCTTGTGGTATCAACCTTGCCCCACGAACTCGCCTCTTTTAAAGTTGAGCTGCTGCAAGCACCGTCTCTTGTATCAGCAACAGTAATTTGTACAGCATATTTGTGCATATCAACTTTTTTGCCAAGAAGCTCTGCACAAACTACTGTATCTTGAACAAAATTTTTTGGCACACCACCTCCAATCATTAATAAACCAGAGTCTTTTGATCTTAGCTTAATTTCCGTCAATTCCCTAAATTCTCTTATTGAGTCAATGGTAATGTGTTTAGAGGGATTTTGTTCTTGATGCATTACAAGCCCAAAACCAGCTGAACTATCAGTAAAAGCAGGACAGAAAATAGGAACGTCGTTATCATATGCTAATTCAATTAAAGAACCTTTTTTCTTTGAATTTCTTTTTAAGTATTTACCAATTTCTTTGATGAATTCTCTTGAAGTATACGATTTAGGAGACAAATTATTTGCTATTTCACAAATTGTTTTATCGCAGGCCTGGAGTTGCTCTTCATCAATATAAGTGTCATAAATTCTGTCTATATAATTTTCTCTTAAAACTTTATCATCTTGAAACTGATCGCCTTGATAATGTTTAAAACCAAGCGCTTCAAAAAAATCCATATCGATAATAGAAGCACCTGTAGCAACAATAGCATCAACCATATTGTATTTAACTAAATCAGAATAAAGTTTCATACACCCTGCGGCAGAGGTTGAACCTGCTATTGTTAAAAATATTGAACAATTTTTGTCACTGATCATTTCATTAAAAATTTCAGCAGCTTTTGCTGTATCTCTAGATGTGAAAGACATTTTTTTCATAGATTCAATTATCTTTCTAGAGTCAAAAGAGGTTATGTCTATGTGCTCTACTTCTGATTTTAATAGTGATTTTTTATTATGCCCAAGAGACGGGCCATTTTTTTTGCTCATTATGCAACCAAGTATTTAACATTATCCTTACGATCGTACATTGAAAGGATAGGTTTGTCATCTACCTGATATATTTCATCTGAATAAAAGCCATTAAATTTAGTTCTAAAAGTAGTTCCGTATGCTCCAAGTTGCCCAAGCTCAATATAGTCACCTTCTTTAATATTATTTGGCAATAAAAAAGGTCCTTTCATATAATCTAGACTATCGCACGTTGGTCCATAAAAATTAAATTCAGTTAATTTTTTTGAAATTCTTCCATTTGAAATCATTTTTGTAGGTAAAACAAAATTTGGAACACCAGCATCAAATAAAGATCCATAAGTACCATCATTAATGTACAATTTTTGTTTTTTCTTCAGTATTACTTTTACTATAGTTGATCCAGATTCAGCTACGATTGCACGACCTGGTTCACAAAACACCTCAGGCATTTTTTCTAACTTAAGATTTTTTAATCCATTTTTAATTTCTGTAATATAGTTTTCCAGAGGTTCAGGAACAAGATCTGGATAAATAGAGGTAAAACCTCCACCTATGTTAATTACATCAGGAACTATTTTGGTTTTTTTAATAATATTCCCAACTTCTGTAATTCCTTTTGAAAAAGATATCTTATCCATACATTGTGAACCTACGTGAAAACTTAAACCAACTTTTTTCCCATGCTCTTTTGAAAGTCTTAAAAGCCCAATTCCTTCGCTCGATAATGCACCAAACTTTCTGGAAAGATCTATTTCAGCGTGCTCATTAGAAATTGCTATTCTTACGTATAAGTTTAAATCCTTTGCATTGTTAGTTGCCTCAAGAATTTTAAGAAGTTCTTCTTTAGTGTCTAATGCAAAATCTCGCACATCATATTTAAAATATGCTTCTTTAATACTTTCTCTACTTTTAACTGTATGCATAAAGTATATTTTTACTTTATTATCAATTTTTCTAATTAATTTTATTTCATTAATTGAAGCTACATCAAAATTTTTAATTCCATTACTAATTATAATTTTGATGATTTTTTCGTTGGGATTAGTCTTTACGGCATAGAGAACTCTACCAGGAAAGTTATTATTGAAGAATTCTACAGCCTTCTTTATAGAATTAGGTCTCAAGCAGTAAATCGGATTTTCAGGCCTTATAGTGTTAACTAAATTGTCAACGCTACCAAATTTTCGCATTTCTTGTGTGTCCCCCATTTTATTACACAATTAAGCTTATAAAAATTTATTAAAAAAGCTTAGTATTTTTTCGAATTAATGGTTTTTGCAGTTTATGTAAAGTAAATAATTCACGAATGTCGCATTGTAATTAACACCATAGTGACTATATGACAACATATGACTAGAACCACTGAAACATCTCCAGGTTTAAAAATTTCCGACTTTGAGGACAAATCTCTCTTAATAGTCGATGATGACGATCCTTTTAGGTTAAGATTAGCACGTGCTATGGAAAAGAAGGGTTTTCAAGTCAGAGATGCAAAAACCGTTGAAAATGCTATAAAAATAGTTAAATCAACACCTCCAAAATTTGCTTTGGTTGATCTCAGATTAGAGGATGGCAATGGTTTAGACGTCGTAGAGCAAATTAACAGCTATAATAAGGACAGTAGGATAGTAATGCTTACTGGATACGGAAATCTGCCCACAGCCGTAGCAGCTGTGAAAGCGGGGGCTATAGACTACTTATCTAAGCCAGTCGACGCAGATGATGTAGAATATGCTCTATTAGCTCCAAAAAATGCAAAGGCAAAACCCCCGGAAAATCCGATGTCAGCAGATAGAGTCAAATGGGAACACATTCACAGAGTATTTGAGCTTTGTAACAGAAATGTGTCTGAAACAGCAAGAAGGCTTAAAATGCATCGTAGAACTCTTCAAAGGATCCTGTCTAAAAGATCGCCGCGTTAAACCTTAAATTTTAAAATTTTAGGAATTAAAAAGGTTAATATTAGAATTTTAAATAATTCAGCCAAAAGGAATGGTTGCGCGCCTAATTTAAATATGGGTTTTTCCCAGCCAATCAAAGATCCTAACCAGATCATTCCAAGCAAATATATAAAGCTTACAGAAATAACTAATTTAAAAAAGTTTTTTAAAAAATTATTATTAAAGTTAAATACCCCAGTTAATAAAACAGCTATTAAAAAACCAATCAAATAACCCATTGTTGGACCAGTAAAATAAACCAATCCAATTCCTTTTTCTGGGGTTCCTGCAAAAACTGGTAAACCACTTAAACCCTCAACAAGATATAATGATACAGTAAATAAACCAAGTTTCCATCCATATAGAATACCAATTAGAAGAACCATAAAAGTCTGCATAGTCATAGGAACTGGCCAAAAAGGTATCTTTATTTTTGCTGATAAGGTTAATAAAATTGTACCCAAAACTGCTAGAAATAAGTTTTTTAATAAAGATACTTCTTTTAAATTTTTAATTAGTTCCATTAACCGATTCTTACTTTTATTTTTAGAAAAATCTACTTATTTGTTACCTGTAAAAAAATATCCTCTAAATCACCATCATCAGTAGAAATATCAAGTATTTCAGCATTATTTTTCACAACATCTATGATTTGGTCAAATTTGAATTTATTTTTATCATAAGTAGCAATAATTTGCGTATCGGTTTTTGAAAATTTTACACCATTTAATATAATTTTTTTAAAATTATTAAGATTTTTTACATTAAATTTAATTTTTTTACTCTCGATCTGTTCTAACAGTTTTTTAGTTGTATCTAATTTTACTAAATTTCCTTTATTTATAATAGCGATTCGATCGCACATTTCTTGAGCTTCATTTAAATTATGTGTTGTTAGCAAAATTGTTACTCCAATTTTATTTAGTTCCTTAATATTACTCCATAAATTTTGTTTCAATTCAACATCAACTCCAGCTGAGGGTTCATCTAAAACAAGTACCGGAGGTTTATGAACCATCGCTTTAGCAATTAACAGTCGTCTTTTCATACCGCCAGACAAGCTCCTTGCATAAGAGTTAGCTTGTTTTTCTAAAGAAACCATCTTCAAAATTAGATTAGTGATTCTCTCACTCTTTTTAACTCCATATAAACCTGCTTGAAGCTCAAGTAATTTTCTTGGACTAAAGAAAGCATCTAAATTTATTTCTTGTGGCACAATTCCTATTGATGCTCTTACCTGTCTTGGATTGGTATCCAGATCAAAACCCCATAGATTTATCTTGCCTGAGGTTTTCATAACAGTTCCTCCTAAAATATTTATAAATGTAGTTTTGCCTGCGCCATTAGGACCTAAAAGACCAAAAACTTCGCCTTGTTTAACTTCTAGATTCAGTTTGTTTAAAGCTAAAATAGAGTTATCCGAGCTATTATTTTTTGAATAAATTTTTGTCAATTTCTCAGCAGATAATGCAATTTTGTTCATAATTTAATATTATTATATCATTAAAAAAATTAAGGTATCATTAATCTATGAATGCGATAAAAAAAACAGATCATTTTTATTTAGTAGACGGATCAGGCTATATATTTAGAGCCTATTATGCTTTACCTCCATTATCACGTAAAAGCGACGGTTTACCGACTGGGGCAGTAAGTGGTTTCAGCAATATGCTTTTCAAATTATTAGAGGACAGCAGAAGTGATGACTCAAAAAATAAACCAACACATTTTGCAGTTATATTTGACTCTGCAAGAAAAAATTTCAGAAATGAAATCTATAAAGATTATAAAGCAAATAGATCAGATCCACCAGATGATCTTGCTCCACAATTTGAGTATATACGAAAAGCAGTAGCGGCATTTAATGTGCCTTCCATTGAACAAATAAATTACGAAGCAGATGATTTAATAGCAACTTATGCAAAGCAAATCATTGCTACCGGTGCTAAAGTAACAATAATTTCTTCAGACAAAGACCTTATGCAGTTGGTTTCAAAAAATATAAGACTTTTTGATCCTATGAAAAGTAAAATTATTGGAGATAAAGAAGTATTTGAAAAATTTGGAGTTAAGCCAAACCAAGTCATTGATGTTCAATCATTAGCCGGAGACTCATCGGATAATATTCCAGGTGTGCCAGGTATTGGAATCAAAACGGCGGCTGAATTAATTAATAAATATAAAAATTTAGAAAATTTACTTGAGAGAGCAGATCAAATTCCACAAAAGAAAAGAAAAGAAACGATTGTGCAAAACAAAAAATCTGCATTGATTAGTAAAAAACTCGTAACTTTAAAAGATGATGTACCAGTAAAAGATAAAATCGAAAATTTTAGTATAAAAGATATTGAAAAAGATAAACTTTATAATTTCCTCAGAGATATGGAGTTTAATAGACTTTTAAGTCAAGCTATAAGTTTATATGGGGAACCTAATAAAAAAATTGAAAATAGTGAAATTAATAATAAAAAAATAAACGTAAATAAATATGAAACTATACTAACCGAAAAGCAATTTGAAAATTGGGTGAATATTTTAAGCAAACAAAGTATAATTTCAGTAGATACAGAAACTTCTTCTTTAAATCCTATCGAAGCTGATCTTGTAGGGATATCTTTTTGTTATGAGGAAGGTAAGGCCTGTTATATACCTATTAAAAATAAGAAAGAAAAATGTCTTAAAATTAATTTTGTTATCAAAAAAATCAAGCCCATTCTTGAGGATCAAAGTATTAAGAAAATCGGACAGAATATTAAGTTTGACAATATTATATTAAAAAAAAATGATATTAATGTGAATCCTATCGAAGATACAATGCTTGCTTCTTATACTTTAGATGCAGGATTAAACCGACATAACCTTGATACATTATCTGAAATTCATTTAGGACACAAAACAATTTCTTTTAAAGATTTAGTTGGAACTGGAAAGAAGAAAATTTCTTTTGAAGAGGTTGATTTAAAAACCTCAACAAAATATGCAGGTGAGGATGCAGATGTAACTTTCAGATTATATAATTTATTAAAAAAAAGACTAGATCGAGAAAAACTTACTAAAATTTACGAAATTTTAGAAAAACCTATGGTGAAAGTTCTTTCAGATATTGAAATAAATGGTGTAAAAGTTAATAAGAATTATTTAAAAAAATTATCTAAAAATTTTCAAAACAAAATTACAAAAATAGAGAAAGAAATTTACTTTTTGGCTAAAAAAGAATTTAATATTGGATCTCCAAAACAACTTGGAGAAATTATTTATAATGAACTTAAGATTGCTAACCTCAAAAAAACAAAAAAAGGAAGTTTAGCTACTAGTGCTAGTATATTGGAAGATTTAGCTTTTAAAGGTCATAAGTTTCCTCGTTTAGTGCTAGATTGGAGACAGTTATCTAAACTAAAAAATACTTACTCGGATGCACTTCAAGACCATATAAATTTAAAAACAAATAGAGTGCACACATCATTTCTTTTAGCAGCTACTAATACTGGAAGATTAGCTTCCAGCGATCCTAACTTACAAAATATACCTATTAAAACAGAAGACGGTAGAGAAATAAGAAAAGCATTCGTTGCAGAAAAAAATAATATTTTAATTTCCGCTGACTACAATCAAGTAGAGATGAGAATACTTGCCGATCTTGCAGAAGTAAAAGAATTAAAAAAAGCTTTTATTAATAAAGATGATATTCATAGCTTGACAGCAAGCCAAGTTTTTAATGTTCCTATAAACAAAGTTGACCAAAACTTAAGAAGAAAAGCAAAAGCAATTAACTTTGGAATTATTTATGGAATTACACAGTATGGGCTTGCAAAGCAAATATCAGTTTCTAATAATGAGGCATTAGATTTTATCAACTCCTATTTTAAAAAATTCCCTGAAATTAAAGATTATATGCGGTCAACAATTAAATTTTGTAGAAAAAATGGTTATGTAAATAATATTTTTGGAAGAAGAATTCATTTAAAAGGAATTAACGACAAAAATTTTAGTGTAAGAAGTTTTCAAGAAAGAGCAGCTATAAATGCACCGATACAAAGCTCTGCAGCTGATATAATAAGACTTGCAATGATTAAATTACATAATCAAATCAATTTAAAAAAAATATACGATGCACAAATGCTTTTACAAATACACGATGAATTAGTTTTTGAATGTCTCAAAAACAATCAATCTGCTGTTGAGAAGGCTATTAAAAAAACAATGGAGTCAGTTTCAAGTTCAGAACATCATATATTTACAATTCCTTTAGAGGTTAATATTAATTCAGGAAATTCTTGGGAAGAAGCACACTGATGCCTAAATTTTGACAATTTGTTTTAAACTATTAGGATAATAGAAATGTCTAAAACTATAGCTCTCGTTGATGACGATAGAAACATTCTTACTGGTATCAGTATGGCCCTTGAAAGAGAGGGATTCAAAGTTCAAACTTATATAGATGGGGAGAGTGCATTAGTAGGACTTTCAAGAAATCCCCCTGATTTAGCAGTAGTCGACATCAAAATGCCCAGGATGGACGGAGAAGAATTGTTAAAAAAAATAAGAAAAAAAATGTCTATACCAATAATATTTCTTACTTCAAAAGACGAGGAAGTAGATGAGCTTCTAGGTTTAAAACTTGGCGCCGATGATTTTATAAAAAAGTCAGGAGGTTTTTCAATCAAGGTCTTAATTGAAAGAATAAGAGTACAATTAAGAAAAAAAAGCAATCCAACAGAGGAATCTAAAAGTTTAATCGTCCACGGCAAGCTAAAACTTGATCCTACCCAATTAGAATGCGAATGGAACGGGAAACCTTTGCCGGAAAAATTAACCACTACAGAATTTTTAATTGTAAAAGAATTAGCAAAAAGACCAGGCGTGATAAAAGAAAGAGCTCACTTAATGGATATTGCTTATAAAGAAAATACTGAAATTGAAGATAGAACTATTGATTCTCACATTAAAAGAATAAGAAAAAAATTCAAAAGGGTTGATGAAAAGTTTTCCTCAATTGAAACTCGCTATGGAAGCGGTTATAGATGGAACATTGACTAATGAAGTTAGTTAAAAGCTCATCATCTATCTTAAGAAAGTTTCTAATTTTTAATTTTTTTGCTTTTTTGATTTTGGGGTTATTTACTTTTTTTTATCTAAAAGGAATTCAGCCAAATCTAGTCAAGCAGCGTACTGAAAAACACTCGATTATAATAAATAATACCTCGAATCATTTAGAGAGACTAAAAATCGGCTTTAAAATTGATGAATTAAAAAATTTTTTATTATCAACAAGATTTCTTTTTCAAAATTTGGAGAGAGTTCAATTTTATAACTTAGATGGCAATTTAATTGCAGATACAAATGTACTTGATTTAGATCGAGATGTTTTTAAAAAAACAGAGACTGTTTTTGAAGAAAAAATTCCAAACGACTCAATGACACCAAAAAGTGTAGAAAAAAAAATTGAGGAAATAAATTTACAAGAAACTAATTCAATAAAAAATATGATAATAAAAAAAAAAAGAGAATGAATCGATATCCTTTGAATTATTGGAGGGCGACAATCTTTATATAAAAACTTTAGACAGTGTTAATGTAGGAAATCAAATCCTAGGATACATTATGGTTACAGAACAGGCTAATGAAATACTTACTGCAGTAGAAGAAAGAAAAAATTTCATTATAAGAACCGTTTTAGCAATCGCTATGGTTATTTTCATTTTTTTGATATTTTTGAATAGATATATTTTAAATCCAATTGCAGGATTAGTTGCATATACCGAATCTATTAAGGCTAAAGATGAGTCACTAGGTAAAATTGAGAGATTTCTATACAGAAGTGATGAATTGGGTCTTTTATCTAGATCACTAAATAATATGACAAAAGATTTACAGCAAAGAACTCAAAGAGCAGAAAATTCCTCTGCGGATTTGGCACATGAAATAAGGAACCCTTTAGCATCTTTAAAAGGGGCATCAGAATTATTGGATAGTAGCACCCATCAAGACGAGAGAACAAAATTAATTAAACTTTTAAGTCATGACGTTGAAAGAATTGAAAGATTAATAACTGACTATTCACAAATGCTAAAAGACGAAGCCTCATTATCTAGAGAAAAAATGAAAATTTTAGATGTAGAAAATTTAATTAGTGATGTAATAGAGGAATTTAACAATAACAGCACTGTTATTGAAAAAAAAATAAAATTTGCAGTCAAAAGAAAAAATTTAAATGGTTATAAGCTTGAATTATTTGGAATTAAAAATAGATTAGAGCAAGTCTTAGCCAACTTATTAGATAATGCAGTTTCTTTCAGTCCTATGAACAGTGAGATAATTATTGAGCTAGAAAGTACAAAAGATATCATCTTAATAAGAATTAAGGACAAGGGTCCAGGCTTTAAAGAAATAAATACTGAGAAAGTTTTTAAGAGGTTTTATAGCAACAGGCCAGAAAAATTTGGAGAACATTCGGGCTTAGGGTTAAACATTGTCAAAAGTATTGTTGAAATGCACGGCGGTAACGTTAGAGCTTTAAATAGATCTGACATCAATAGTGGAGCTGAAATTGAATTACAGCTTCCAAAAAGAGGTTAGAAATAATCAATTCCTTGATTGCTATAAATTAAATTGTTAAAAGATTTTAATTATGAATAAAGATTTTAAAGTAAAAGATATAAACCTTTCAGAATTTGGAAGAAAAGAAATTTCAATAGCAGAAAGTGAAATGCCAGGACTAATGGCACTTAGAAAAGAATATCAGGGGAAGAAGCCATTAAAGGGAGCAAAAATTTTAGGATGCCTCCATATGACAATTCAAACAGCAGTTTTAATTGAGACTTTAGTTGAATTAGGTTCCGAGGTTAGATGGTCTTCTTGTAATATTTTTTCAACCCAAGATCATGCAGCTGCAGCGATAGCAAAAAAGGGTATTCCAGTTTTTGCTTGGAAGGGAGAAACCGAAGAAGAATATTGGTGGTGTATTAAACAAACTATCGAAGGCAAAAAAGATTGGAAACCTAATATGTTATTAGATGATGGCGGAGACCTTACTGCGTTAATGCACAAAGATTATAAAGATCTGTTGAAATCGGTTAAAGGAGTATCAGAGGAAACCACAACAGGAATTAAAGCTTTAAAAAAAATGGAGTCAGAAAAAAAACTTTTAGTTCCAGCAATAAATGTTAATGACTCTGTTACTAAGTCCAAGTTTGATAACCTATATGGTTGTAGAGAAAGTTTAGTAGACGGAATTAAGAGAGCCACAGATGTTATGATGTCAGGTAAAACGGCAATCGTGGCTGGATTCGGTGATGTAGGGAAAGGTAGCGCCGCCTCTTTAAGACAAAGTGGAGCAAGGGTAATGGTAACAGAAGCAGACCCTATTTGTGCCTTACAGGCAGCTATGGAAGGTTACGAAGTTGTATTAATGGATGAAGCAATAGGCGATGCCGATATAGTTGTTACTGCCACTGGAAACAAAGATGTGGTAACTGCCGATCATATGAGAAAAATGAAAGATAGATCAATACTATGCAATATAGGACACTTTGATAACGAAATACAGGTAGAGGCATTAAAAAACTATAAATGGAGCGAGGTAAAGCCACAGGTTCATGAAATAGAATTCCCAGATAAAAAAAGAATAATACTTTTGGCCGAAGGAAGATTAGTTAATCTTGGTTGCGCAACAGGTCATCCAAGTTTTGTTATGAGTGCATCTTTTACTAACCAAGTGATGGCTCAAATAGAGCTTTGGAATAATTACAAAAATTATGAAAAAAAAGTCTATGTTTTGCCAAAACATCTTGATGAAAAAGTTGCGATGTTACATTTAAAGAAAGTAGGGGCGAAATTAACAAAACTCACAAAGAACCAAGCAGATTATATCAGTGTAGATGTTAAGGGACCATTTAAATCTGACAGCTATCGCTACTAAAAAGTAGCCAATGTTAAAATACAATTTATCTCAAATAAATAAAATCTCAGAAAAAGTTTTATCAAATCTATCTAGCAAGGAATGCATTTTTCTTTTTGGAGAATTAGGAAGCGGAAAGACAACTTTTACAAGAAGTTTAATTCATCAATTACAGGAAAAGCATAAAGTTAAGAAAACAGAAGTTTTAAGTCCAACCTTTAATTTACTGTATGAGTATGAAGTGAATTCTCTCAAAATTATGCACTATGATTTATATAGATTAAAAACTATAGAAGAATTGTATCAATTAGGTTTTTTCGAAAATTCAAAAAATTCAATTATAATTGTCGAATGGCCTGAAAAAATAAAAAAAGGTTTTGAGAATAGGCTTGAGATTACATTTTATTATGACCTTAAGGAAGATAATAGAAAAATAAAATTCAAAGGTTTTGGCAAATGGAAAAATTTTAAAATCAATGAAATTTAAACTTAAGAAAATTAGAAGTGATGCTTCTTTCAGAGAATTTTACAGACTTTACAAAGGAAGTAAAACCTCAATAATTGTTACAGCTAAAAAAGAGAGATTTAAAAATCTTATAATTTATTCAGCAGTAAATAAGTTTTTAAGAAAAAAGGGTGTTTATACTCCTAAATTAATTAGCCAATATTTTAGAGAAGGAATTATTGAAGTGGAAGACTTGGGGACTAATACACTTCTACATAGTGTAAAAACTTCTAAAAATAAATTAAGTCTTTATAAGAAATGTGTAGATGTAATATTAAAAATTCAAAGAATTAAACCACCAAAAAAAATTAAATACGGTCCAAGAAAATATTTTAAAATAAGTAATTATAATACTAGAAATTTACATAAAGAGTCTGATTTGTTTTTTGATTGGTATCTTTTAGGTATTATAGGTAAAAAAAAATCTTCTAAATACAAAAGAATAATAAAAAATGAATTGAACAAGTTATATAAAAAAATTTTTTTTAAAAATCAATTTATTGTTCACAGAGATTTTCATATATCTAATATTATGTCGATCAAAAATAAACTTGGAGTCATAGATACCCAAGATTTAATACAGGGTAACCCTATGTATGATCTTGCTTCTTTAATAGATGATGTGCGGGTTTACACTCCATTTAATATAAAAGATAAAATTTTCCAGTATTATTTAAAAAAATGTTCCATAAAAAAAATGCAGACAGCTCAATTAAAAAATGATTTTGATATTTTATCTATTCAGAGAAACCTAAAGATTCTTGGAATTTTCTATAGACTGTATAAGCGGGACTCCAAATCCCAATATTTAAAATATTTACCTTATACATGGAGGTTAATCGAATTAAGAATAAAAAATAAAATTTTTAAAAATTTAGAAATTATACTCAACAAGGCCGTAAACAAAAAAATAAGGAGAAAAAAAATTTTTAAATGAGAATAAAAAAAGCAATTATTTTAGGAGCAGGCTTTGGGAAAAGAATGTACCCTATTACAAAAAAAACTCCAAAACCACTTGTAACAATCAATAGTATAACCTTATTGGAAAATAGTATAAGGTTTTTGACTTCTTTAGGAGTGAAACATATTTTGGTTAATGCACATTATCTTCATAGCAAGATTACCAATTTCTTAAAAAGAAAAAAATTTTCTTCGAGTGTAAAAGTAGTTGTAGAAAAGAAAAAAATTTTGAATACAGGTGGTGGAATTTTAAATGCATCAAAAAAATTTAAAAAACATCCTTTTTATGTTTTAAATCCTGATACTGTTTGGAGGAAAGAATATAAAAAAGAATTTAGAAATTTGGAAAAAGTTTACTTAAAGAATAAAAAAGCAACGATGCTTTTGGTATCAAAAAGAAAAAGCTTTGATAAATCATTTAAAGGAGACTTCAATTTAAATCAAAAAAACCAGATTTTAAGGCAAAAGAATAATAAGCTAATTTTTACCGGAGCCCAAATTATTAATAGATCAGTTTTTAAAAAAAGAAAAGTTAATCCCTTTTCTATGAATGTAATTTGGGATGAATTAATAAAGAACAAAGAACTATTAGGAGTTATAAGTAAACAAAAATTCTTTCATATTAATAGTTATAAAGTTTATAAAAAATTGATTAAAAAAATTATTCGTTAGATATTATTTCTTTTTTTCTCGTACTATCCAAATATTTGGCACTCAATACTTTTCCTGAATTATCAAAGTCAATTATTAAAGGATTACCTGTTGGAATCTCCAGTGAAGTTATTTTTTTATCTGATATATTAAAAATTTTCTTAGCCAAAGCTCTTATAGTGTTTCCATGAGCTGAAATTATAATATTTTTATTTTGCTCTAAGTGCTTTTTTATATTCATATCAAAATAAGGCACAACACGTTCATAGGTATTTTTTAACGATTCAGTATCAGGTATATTTTTTAAATCTTTAAATATGGGATCTTTGTGTGAACTATAGGTTGAATTTTTATCAAGTTTTGGAGGAGGAATGTTCCAAGATCTTCTGTATTTTTTGAACTGTTCGTCTCCCAGTTTTTTTTTAGTTTCAGCTTTATTCAAACCAGTTAAAGCTCCATAATGTCTTTCGTTAAGTTCCCAAGCTTTGATGTAATTATTATTATCTCCTATAACTTTCAACACTATCTCTAAGGTATTTATTGCTCGTTTAAGATAAGAAGTAAAAAAAATATCAAAATTCAAATTCAATTCTTTCAATAATTTTCCAGACTTCTCAGCTTCTTGAACGCCTTTTTCAGACAAATCAACATCTACCCAACCTGTGAAACGATTTTCCGCGTTCCAGGTACTCTGTCCGTGCCTAATTGCTATGAGTTTGCTCATTGAATATAATATATTTAATATATTAAAAAAATTATATGAAGGGTATTAAATTCTTTTACATAACCTGCTCAAAGAAAAAAGAAGCACACAAAATAGCTGAATTACTTGTAAAAAAGAAACTCGTAGCCTGTGCAAATATTATCCAAAATGTTGACTCAGTTTTTAACTGGAAAGGAAAAATAACAAAAGAAAAAGAGGTTTTAATTGTCGGAAAAACAATGAATAAAAATGTTCAAAAAGTTATTCAGAGTGTCAAGAAATTACACAGCTATGAAGTTCCTTGCGTTATTTTTTTTGATATAAAAAATGGGAATGTAGATTTTTTAAAATGGATTATAAAATCCGTATAATTACTTACCTATATTATTTCTCTCTTATGGGGCTATTAGTTCTGTATCTATTTCCAGGAAGTATAATCGGATATTTTCTTTATGGAGATTTTACAAGACAACTAGATTTAATTCCAAATCCTTTAGGCACATCTATTAATCACGCATTGGCTTTTTTTTATTTGTCATTACTTGGTCTCTTGACTTATATGGGGCAAAAAAGTTTTAAACAAAATTTGATTTTTTTAATAGCTATATCTTTATCATTAGAATTGTCTCATTTGTTCATTCCCAATAGATCTTTTCAATATTTAGATGTTATTGCAAATTTACTTGGAACATTGTCAGCTATTGTTATAATATTAATTTATAAAAAATTTAAAAATGGAAAAATTTGACGAACGAAAAAAATCTTTTGAGAAAAAATTTGCTCACGACGAAGAATTAAAGTTTAAGGTTGCATCAAAACGAAATAAATATCTTGGTCAGTGGGTATCACAAAAACTTGGTTATGATGCAGAGAAAGAAAAAGAATATATTCAATCAGTTATAAAAGCAGATTTCCAAGAGGCAGGCGATGAAGATGTTTTTAGAAAAATAAAAGCAGATTTAAAAGATCATAGTGTTTCAGATGAAGACATAAGAAACAAAATGAAAGAGTATGATGAAAAAGCTAAGTCTGATTTTATTTAGTTTAATATTATTTTTAAAATCTTTTGCCAGCGCCGAAGAATTTATTTATGGAAAACTAAGAATTGTAGACGGCGATTCAATTGTAATTAAAAATCAAAAAATTAGATTATGGGGGATTGATGCGCCAGAAATGAATCAAATTTGTAAAAATGAATTTAAAAAAAATTATAATTGTGGGATAGAAAGTAAAAAGGCATTAGAAAGGGCAATTTTAGAAAAACTGCCTAAGCCAAAAAATCTTAATGTAAAATATGAACCTAATAATGAAGTTTGGTGTATTACAAAAGGAAAAGATAGATATAAAAGAATATTAGGTATATGTGCCGTCGAACACAATGATTTACTAATGCCAATCAATGATTTTACATTAAATGCATGGATGGTAAGAAATGGATATGCTGTTGCATATAATAGGTATTCTAAATTGTTTAGAGAATTTGAGGAAGAAGCTAAAACAAATAAAAATGGAGTGTGGCGAGGTGAATTTGAAAGACCGGAACAATGGAGAAGAAAAAATAAATAATTTATAATGTTTAGGTGATTCGAAAAACAAATCTATATTTATTAACTTTATTATTCTTTCTTGCTGCTTGTTCTTCTGTCCCAAAAAATACAAAAAATAGTTGCGCAATATTTGAAGATCGATATTTGTGGTACAAACATACTAAAAAGGTAGAAGAGAAGTGGGGTGTTCCAGTTTATATTCAGTTAGCATTTATAAAAAAAGAATCAGATTTCAATTTTTTAGCTAAACCTCCTCGTCACAAATTATTCAAAGTTATCCCATACAAACGCAAATCTAGCTCCTTTGGTTACTCCCAAGCTATAAAAGGTACTTGGGAACAATATAAAAAAGAAACCGGAAACAAATTAGCTCTAAGAACAAGTTTCAAATCGAGTGTAGATTTCGTGGGTTGGTACGTGAACAAGACCCACAAATTATTGAAAATACCTAAGAATGATGCGTACCGACAATATTTAGCTTATTACAAAGGGTGGGGCGATTATAAGAACTATGCAAAGGACAAAAAAGCAATCATATACGCGAAAT
>MDSW01056089.1_pt1 | contig 31906 bp, 29 predicted proteins | sample 811171 | NCBI WGS metagenome assembly MDSW01 (sample SAMN05326641, study PRJNA326480) | marine metagenome | isolation source: seawater | place: Atlantic Ocean: North West | collected 2012 | reverse complement strand
GCTATATGCTGTGCTGAAAAACTAAGAGCTCAAAACAGTAATTGTAATTCTATATATGTATTTGTGAGAAGCAATAAGTTTCAAAAAAACAACATGCAATATAGAAATGGAATACTAATGACTATTCCCTTTTCCACAAACTCAAATATGATAATTAGTAAGTATGCAATTAAGGGTCTAAAACGGATATTTAAAAAACATATCAACTACAAAAAAGCAGGAACTATAGTAATGGGTTTAGATTCATCAAATAACCATCAGCTGAATTTATTTGAAAATGAAGATCCAAAACATAAATATTTAATGAAAACTATAGATTTTATTCAGAAAAAAGAGGGTCAAAGTAAAATTAAACTTGCCTCTCAAGATTTAAGAAAAAGGTGGAAAATGAAACAAGAAAAATTAAGCCCTAATTATACTTGCAAAGTAGATGAAATTATCAAAGTGAAGTGAAAAAAAATAATCTCAAATTTTTAAAGCCAAAAAAGGGTAATTCATTAGGTCAATGGTTATTTGAACAAGGTATTTCAGCAGGTTTTCCATCTCCAGCCGATGATTTTAAAGAAATTAGAATCAGTTTGGACAGAGAGTTAATAAAAAATAAAGAATCTACTTTTTATGCAAGAGTAAGTGGGGATTCAATGATTGAGGCAGGATTAGACGATGGTGATTTAATAGTAATTGATAGATCATCGGATGCTGAAAATGGTAAAATAGCAGTTTGTTTTATTGATGGGGAATTTACAGTAAAAAGGATAAGCAAGAAAAAAAACAAGCTCTATTTAATGCCTGAAAATAAAAATTATAAAGCAATTGAAATTAAAGAGAATAATCAATTAATTATATGGGGAATTGTTGAATATGTAATAAAAAAAGTATAACTATTTTTTTAAAAAATCTGGCTTGGATGGTAAATCTTTAAATACTCTAAAGACCAGATCTGACTTAGGAAAAATAACGACCCAAATAGTTAAAAAAATAATCATAAAGTCAGTATAAAAGGAAATTTTATTTTGATACCAAAGTTCGAGATCTCCTTTATAAGGAGAAATAAATTTTCTATAATATTCATTAATTGGAATTTTAGATTTGGACAATAATAACTCTTCGTCCCTAAAAACTATTGATCCTATTCCACTTAAACCTGGACGAACATTGTAAATATTTTTTTTTACTTTATTAGAATAAGGTTCAAAAGTTTTATTAACCAATGGGCGTGGACCTACTATACTCATATTACCTAAAAAAATATTAATAAGCTGGGGAAGTTCATTAATTTTTGTTTTTCTTAAAAAACCACCCATTGGCAAGATTCTGGGATCTTTTGATGTAGTATGTAAGCCTGTTCCAATATTTGGGCTATTTTTTAACATAGTTGCAAATTTGAAAATTTTGAATGGTTTATTTTTAAATCCAATGCGCTCTTGAAAATAGAAAATATAGTGTTCCCCTGTAAGCATCAGACCTATAGTTATTGGAATTAAAAGAGGTAATAAAAAAAGAATTGCAAAAGAAGACAAAACAATATCTATAATTCTTTTAAAAAAAAACCTGTACATAATTTACATTTTTTGGTCCAGATGTTTACCAGTTTCAATATGATTGAAAGATGGGATATACTTTTTAATTATTGATATAATATCTGATTTGGTGGAGCTAGAATTATTAAATACTTTTTCAAAATCATCTTTTAAATCCGCAAATGATATTTCAGGAGCAAGTTTATTAATAAATCCTAATGAATCATACTTGTTAATTTCAAAATCTTCTTCTTGTGAATAAAATTCTTCATATGTTTTTTCACCGGAAGTGTCAGTTTTAAAAAAATATATAGGATATTTTGATGAATTTGAATTAAAATCAAATTCTTTAGCTTCTTTTTCAGATTTGACTATCGTAGGTTCAAATCCTTTTGCATTTAAAAAAGCTAACGCTATTTCTTTGAAATAAATTTGATGATGATCAAAATCTAATTTTGGAAAGAAAATACTGCCAGATTCACCTAAAAATGTAGCTAATAAACAAATTTGACCAGATTGTTCCGGTGTAACAAAAAATCTTTTTATGTCTGAAGGACATGATAGGGGTTGTTTTTTTTTGAGTCTATAAATAAAACCGTCTAATAAACTTCCATTTGAAAAAGCAACATTAGCAAATCTAGCAGTTGAAACTCTAAATTGCTTCTTTTTAGATAAAATTAATTTTTCCATCAAGCTTTTTGATGCACCCATAACATTGACAGGGTTAGAGGCTTTATCAGTAGATACACTAAAAAAATATTTAGGAGGATTAGATTCACAGAGGTTTAAAAGCTTAATTGCTCCAAAAACATTATTTTTTATTAAAGCTTCAACCGAAATTTTATCTTTTTCTGAACGCACGTGCTTATGAGCTGAAAAATTTGCCACCACATCCCAGTTCACAGAATTAAATATTTTATCAAACGTATCGCTAAGTAAGTTAACAGGGTATGTTATATAATCTGACCTATAATCTAATAATTTGGAACTTCTTAAATCTCTAGTCAACTCAGTTAATCCATTTTCATTAATATCTACAACAGTCATTTTTAAAGGTTTATAATTCAAAACCTTTTTAATGTAGCTAGAACCAATTGTACCTGCACCACCAATTACTAGAATATTTTTATTATTAATTTCTTTAAATAAATGATCATTATTATTCTTTATATCTACATCAAAATCAATATATTTTTTAATTAAGAATTCCATATCTAAAGATTTTTAAAATTTATTAAAAGATTTAAAAGTTTTTATAAAACCATCCATACTTTTTACAGGAAGAGGTTTCCCTAAAGAATCTAACAACTTTTTATTACTTACTAAGTACGACTCTGTTAGTTTCTTTAACTTTTCGGAATTTAAAGGTAATTTAATTTTATCTCCAACTTTAGCTAACAAATAAATTATTCTTTTTGGCACATTCAAAATCAATGGTTGCTTATTTTTTATTTCATAAATTAATGAAATAATTTCATTTGTTGATAATGGTTGATCATCAGCTATATTATAAACACCCGAGGAAATGTTTTTGCTAGTAATTAATTCATTGATTACAAATAATAAATTATCAATGCTACAAAAAGAACGTTTATTATTAAAAGAACCTAGAGGCCAAGGAATACCTTTGGAAACAAGTGTGAACAAATGGTTTAAATTACCTTTATTCCCAGGTCCATGTATCATACATGGTCTCAAAATATATAATTTTTTCTTTTTGCTCATATTTTTAATTAAATATCTTTCAGCTAAAAGTTTTGATTTACCATAAAAAGTAATAGGATTTGGATTACATTCTTCGGTTAATACATTTTTTACAGAATCTGCAACAGCTTTGACTGAACTAATAAAAATAAACTTAGACGATCCTGATTTTAAAAACTTTTTATAAATAGTTTTTGTTAATTTAAAATTGATGTCAAAAAATTGTTTTTTAGTGATAATGTCATTACTATCGTGCGCCTTTCCTGCTAAATGGATAAATAAATCCATTTTTTCAATTTTCATTATCTCATTCCATAAATAATTTTTTTTTACACCATCTTGATGAGAATTTTTAGTATTTATTGTATAAATTTCACAACTAATATTTGAATTCAAATAATGTAATAAATTATTCCCTAAAAAGCCCGTTGATCCAGTTATCAAAATTTTTATCATTAATTTATAAAGTTATTTAATATACTATCCGCCATTTTTGAGTTAATTTCTTTCCTAGAAAAACGTTTGATAAAACTTGTTCTTAATGGCCCATTAATTTCTAGAGAATTTAAATTGCTAACGAAAAAATCTGAGTCTAAGGGATTAAACACTAATGCATTTTTAATGTGTTTTTTAATAAATAAAGATGCAAAACCTGAAACTCCTGCTATAATAGGCTTATTGAATGCTGCATAATCAAAGATTTTTGATGGTAAAACTTTTTTAAAAGCATTATGGTTATTTAAATGCAAGAATAAATAATCAGAATTTTTATAATACTCAATTAGTTTCTCTCTGTTTACTGGATTTATAAGTTCTACATTATTACAGTTATACTTTTTTAGCGAATTCTCTAATTTAATTCTTAATCCTCCATCTCCAATAATTCTAAACAAAAAGTTCTTGCCTAATCTTGTAGCTAAGTCTGGGATTATTTTGTGTAAACCTTGCCCTTCTCCAATATTCCCAGCATAAGTAATTACCTTAACTCTGTTTTTAAGAGTCTTACTTTTATTTCTTTTTAGAAATATATCATCAATCCCATTAGAATAAAATGATAAGTTTGAAATATTATATTTATTAAAATAGTCTTTAAAACCCTCAGAAATTAAGTTGATATGATCGGCACTTTCAAAAGTAAATTTTTCAATCTTTTTCAAAAAAAAGATTATAAAAAATTTAAAAATCTTATTTTTTAAAACATCTTGAATAGTATCGACAAAAAGATCTCTAATATCTAAATATAAAAATGTTTTATTTCTTGATGCTATTATTGCTGATAGGAAAGCGGTAAACAAACGAGATGAAGATGCAAAAACAATATCATATTTCTTTCCTTTGGTTATTCTTAATACTTTAATAAAAAATATTAAGAATGCGTAAGATTGATCAATAAGACCACTTTTATGTTTTGGCAATTTAATTCTATTTATAATTAAATTATCATTTTTCTCAATATGTTTTGCATAATTATTATATGAATTATATCTATTAGGTAAAGTAGTAATCAACTCTATTTCATCAGATTTTTTTATTTTATTTTTTAATTCATTTGATAGCGATGAGTTTCTAAAGGAACCTGCACACAAATCCGGAGAGTAATAAAATGTTAGATAAAGTATTTTCATTAATATATTTTATTCAAAATTTAAATAGTCGTTTATAATATTATAGTTCTTTAATATAAAATTTATAAGTTCAATAAATGACTAACAATTCTTTCTGATGTTTTTCCATCCCAATATTTTGGAATACTTCCCTTCTTCCACTTTTCATTAAATAAACATTCAAAAAATGATTCTAGATTATTAGGATCAGTTCCGGTAAGCTCATTAGTTCCAATTTCAATTGTTTCAGGTCTTTCTGTATTATCTCTTAAGGTCATACATGGAACTCCTAAAAAAGTTGCTTCCTCTGTTATACCACCGGAATCTGTTATAACACATTTTGAATTTTTTACTAAATAATTAAATTCTAAATAAGATAATGGAGGTGTAACTATTATTAAATTTGACTTTAATTTAATTTTTTTTAATATTGATCCAGTTCTTGGATGGCATGGAAAAATTATTTTGTGATTCTTAGACAAAGATTCAATTTTAAGTAAAAAATTTCTTAGTTTGTTATGTTCATCAACATTTGCAGGTCGATGCATTGTTAAAACAAAAAACTCTTTAAATTTTAAACCTAAATCATCAAATAATTTTGGTTTTTTCAATCTATTAATATTTTTAATCAATGAATCAATCATAGTATTACCTACATAAAAAATTTTATCATTTTTTATTCCTAAGTTTTTTAAGTTGATATTTGCATATTCGGAGGTTGTAAAAAAATAATCTGTAATTGAATCAGTAACCATTCTATTAATTTCCTCCGGCATAGATAAATCAAATGATCTAATACCCGCCTCAATATGAGCTACCTTTATATTAAATTTTTTGGCGACTATAGAGCAAGCCATAGTACTTGTTACATCTCCAAAAACCATACACAAATCAGGTAAATTTTGCATAAGCAAAGACTCATATTTAATCATTATTTTTGAAGTTTGCTCAGACTGAGTTCCTCCACCTGCATTAAAATTAATATCAGGCATTGGAATTCCAAGCTCATCAAAAAAATTACCACTCATGTTTTTATCATAATGTTGGCCAGTATGTATTAAACGAAAAGAAATTTTATTCTTTTTTTGTTTATGGCTTCAATTACAGGTGCAATTTTTATAAAGTTTGGCCTAGCTCCTGCTATTATATCAATTTTCATTTTATTTATTTAAAAATTCTAGTGATGAACTACTATCAACTAAGGAAATTAATTTAGTAGCTCTTTTATATTTATTAAATCCTAAAGGATAATTGTATTCAATTAATTTAGGGTTTAAATATCCGATCATTTTTATTTTTAAACCACTAATGAATATGTAATCATCTTTAATTATAGGTTTTATATCTGGATGAAAATGTAAATTCGAATATAAATTTTTAATTTTTTTAAAATCTATATGATCTTTAATTTTAAATATATTTTTTGTTTTTGAAAACATTCTTGTATGTATTAAACCTAATTTTCTGTAACCATTATGTGAAAACTTTATTATATCAGGTGTTTCTAAAATAGCCTTTACTTTTGCTCTATCAGCCACTCTGAAAGATGACCAAACCTCAGAGGAATTTATATTATCAACTGATATTGTATTATGAAATTTAGTAGATCTCTCGTTTATTCTGGTTATGTTATTTTCATAAGTAGAAACACCTAAGTCAATTAATACAGGTTCTTTTTTAAAATAAAGTTCAAAACTGAATGTATCAGCGTGAGCATGTCCTGGAATATAATCTGGTCCAATTTTACCAACATCCATAATAATTTCAAAATTATCAAATGCCCATTTTCTATATCCAGACTCATTAAGATTAATTGTAGACCAATTTAAATTCAAACTTTTTGCATATTTAAATAATTCATTGGAATTAGGAGCGATTCCTTTACAACTATCATTCAATAATGGAATAGTTTCACATTTGTAAGAAATAGTTTTAAGAAAAGAGAGCATTAATTCTGCTTTATTTCTAAATAAGCTTGAAAAAAATTTATTGTCAATTTTATTTATTTTTAAAAAAGAGATACAATCCAGAATTCTAAATAATATTATTTGATGATACATTGTTGATAACTCAAAATGCGATCCATCATTTAAAATTTGCTCATTAAGTTCTTTGATTAGTATCTTTTTTGATTTATCAAGAAAGTTTTGATTTTTGAAAAAATATCCAGCAAAAAATAAAGAAAAGCCATTTTCTAAAATATGATTACCTAATAAATGATATTCAATATTTCTGAATAAAATTCTATAATGATTAAATAAAGTTTTATTTATTTTAAAATCATTTATTTCATGAGTTAATAAAAATTTAATCCAGTTTATTCCTCTAAGAGATATTGGATAAGATTCCTTACCAATATTAATTATAGAATCATTTTCTACATAACTTTGAATTAGTGATATACCTTCATTATAAGACAAATTTTTTTGATTGAGATATTCAAAATAATTTAAATTATAACACCACAACAATCCATTTATTTTATAATTCCAATCAATTTTATGATCAAATTTTTTAAGGATGTTTAAGAAAGTAAAATTTTTTTCTTTAAAATAAGTCTTATCATAATGAATAGTATTTTTCCATTTCAAATTAGCTATTTCAACTCTTGAATTATTTTGAACTTGAAATTTGAAAAAAAATTTTTTAAACCAATAAAATATTCTGAAATATAATTGTTTAAATTTTAAAAATTTTATGGTGTTAAGAAATAAAATTATTTTATTTCTATCCATTGTTTTTTTGTTAAAGAATCCAAAGCAGCAAAAGAAGCCCTAGTCGTATTGATGATTTCGGGAAATGGTATTATTGAGCTTCCACCATTTTTTTGCTGATCAATTAATGCTAAAAACTGATTATAATGACCCTTATCCTGACTAGACTTTAAACTTTTAAAATTTTTAAATCCATAGCCCTTTAACGTTCTCCAATTGTCCATTATAAGATTTCTTTCTTGAGAAAAAATCTCTAATCTTTCTTTTGAGTAACTTTTACTTCCATTAGAAAAATAATTTATAACGGCATTGCTTCCATTTTCATATTTCAATAGAATACTAGCATTATCAGTATTATCCTCCGGATTTTTCCCTAATGCATTCATACATACTGAAGAAACTAGTGAACCAGTGAAATAAGTACACAGATCAATAAAATGACAAGCTTCGCCTATTATTCTTCCACCTCCAATTTGCATATCATGAACCCAAATATCATCAGGTATGAACCCAGCATTCATTGTGGCAATAATATTAATTGGTGAAACAGAATTGCCAATCAAATCTTTTATTTTTTTTGCTATTGGCGCAAACCTACGATTAAAACCAACGGAGATATTTATGTTATTTTTTTCATAGTTTTTTATTATTTCATCTAATTCATTTTTATTCAAAGCAAGGGGCTTCTCAACAAAAACACTTTTATTGTGTTTCATTGCATCAAGGGTCATTTTGGCATGTAAATTATGTTTGGTTGTAACTAAAACTAAATCAACTTCTTTATCATTTAAAATCTCTTTGTAGTCTGTTGTTGAATTAGTTATACCATATTTTTTTGCAACAATTGTTGATGATAATCCCCTAGAGCTTGCAATAAATTTTATGTTAGCACCTAATTTCTTTAGATTTGGTAAAATTATTGAGCTTGTAAAATTCCCAGATCCAATGATTCCTATCACTCCATTTTTTCGATGAAATGTCTTATTATTTAATTTAACAGTTCTGTCTTTATTTTTAGAATCTGGATACTCAATAATAGATGCTATTGATTTATTATTATTAATGTCTCCATATATCTTAAGGTAATCATTCAATGAAACTCTTTCTGTAACTAGTGTTTTAACATCAAGTATTTTTTTTGAAATAGCATTTAAAACTGCTTCAAAATTTCTTTTTTCTGTCCAGCGAACATATGCAACAGGGTAATCAAAACCTTTTTGTTCATATATATCATCATATCTTCCTGGTCCATATGAACACGAAACCTGAAATGAAATTTCTTTTTCATAAAAGTCTGCACGATTAATATTTAAACCAACTACACCAACTAAAATTACCTTTCCTCTTTTTCTACACATATTTGCAGATTGTGAGATGATCTCATTACTTTTATTTGATGCGGTAATAATAACACCATCAGCACCCACACCATTAGTATATGAATTTACAAACTTTACTTGGTCAGTTTCCTCTTGAGGATTTATAGCTATAATCCCCTTTTTATTAGCTATATCAACTTTTTTGTTATCAAAGTCAAAACCAATAACATTACACCCATTGGCTATTAGTAATTCAGCTGTTATTAATCCTATTAGACCTAAACCAATAACAACTATTGTTTCTCCAAAAGTTGGATTTAGCAGACGGATTCCCTGTAGCCCAATAGAACCAACGACTGTGAATGACGCTTCCTCATCACTTACATTTTTCGGTATATTAACAACTAAATTCTTTGGTACACAAACATATTCTGCATGGTTTCCGTTTGAGGCTACTCTATCCCCAATACTAAACTCGGTAACATCTTTACCTAATGCAATAACTTTACCTACATTACAGTATCCCAGAGGTAATGGTTGACCTAATTTGTTAAAAACTGCCTTTACAGTTGGTTTAAAACCATCTGTTTTTATCTTATCAATAACCATCTTGACTTTTTCTGGTTGTTGCCTTGCTTTTTGTATGAAATTAGCTTTACCAAAACTTACAAGCATTTTTTCTGTACCTAAAGAAACTAATGATCTGGTTGTCTTAATTAATACACATCCATTTTTAACTTCAGGGACCGGAACTTCCTCAAGAATTGTTTCACCATTATTTAAATTTTGGATAATTTGTTTCATTCCTTTAATATAGTGGTTTTCTTTCTTCCCTATTAGGGTAATTAATTAAAACTGCTCTGTATTTACCTTTAAAAACAAAAAGACTACCAGCTGATACTCCAATAATTTTAAATTTATTAATTGTTTTCTTAATATCATCTAAACTGCCAGCACCACCTAATAACGTTAAAGGCATAGTGCATATCTTTCTTATTTTTTTTATTATCTCCATGTCATATCCAATCAACGTTCCATCATTATCAATAGAATTAATGACAATCTCTCCAATACCTATTTTTTCCAACATTCTAATCAAATCATCAACTTTCCAACTTGATTTTTTTGTTCCATTATGAGTATATATGTCATATCCACCAAAAAATTTTTTTTTTACATCAATAACAACTACTACGCTTTGTTTCCCAATAATTTTACCAATTTTTTCACATAATTCTAAATCGTTTAAAGCTGAATTTGAAAGAGCAATCTTCTCAACTCCCAGGTTTATAATTTTTTTTGCTTGATCTACAGTTGTAATTCCGCCACCATAACAAAAAGGCATTCTGCACTCATCTGCTAAGTTTTTTATCATTTCAATATTTGGACCTCTTTTTTCCACGGTTGCATCAATATCAAGAACAATCAATTCATCAACTTCTTTTTCATTAAAAATTTTTACAGCATTAATCGGATCACCAACATATTTTGGATCTTTAAACTTAACTGTCTTAACCAAACCTTTATTATGGATTAATAAACATGGTATTATTCTGGATCTTAACATAATTATAAATCAGCAAAATTTTTAAATAATAAAAAACCATTTCCATGACTTTTTTCTGGATGAAATTGAGTTCCAAAAATATTTTCAGAAAATATTGCAGAGGAGAAATCTTTACCATAGTTTGAAATTGCTAATACATTTTCTTCACTTTCACACTCAAAATAGTAACTATGAACAAAATAAAAACCAAAATCATGATCGATTCCATTAAATAAAGGATGATCATTAATGTCTTTAATTGTATTCCATCCCATATGAGGAAGTTTTGGTTTTATTTTGAGTATAGAACAGTCAAATTTTTTTACTTTTCCTGCAATCCATCCTAGCCCAGCCAACTCCCCCTCTTCACTACCAAAACCCATAATTTGTAAACCTACACAAATTCCTAAAATTGGTATTTTCTTATTAATTACTAAATTATTTAATTCGTCTTTTATTCCTGATTTAATCAACTGTCTCATTGTTGCATCAAAAGCACCTACTCCAGGTAAAATAAGTTTACTTGCTTTTTTTAAATCATTTGGATTAGTTATCACTTTATATTCTATATTTAGATTCTTATATATGGTGGCAATTGCCTGAACATTTCCTGAACCATAATCAATAATTCCTATCATCTTTTTCCTCCTTTTTCTAGGCCTAAAAATCTCATCACTTTTGCTCCAATATTATAAATTGTTTCTTGAGATTTATAGTCCCTATAAGTCTTATTTGGAGCATCCATATAAGATTGCAACTCATTTACAGAAATTCCTAACTTGGTAGCAACATATTCAAAATCTTGTTTAATGGTCTGAGGGTCATATGCAGGGTATTTCAATTTTTGCAAGGCTTGTTCCCTAGTCATTTGATTAGTTAATATTAAACTTGAAAATTGGACTTTTCTAGTGTCATATCCAAACTTTTTAGGAAGCCAATAGCTTTCATAGAACCTAGTAAATCTAGACTCAAAATGCTTTTGAGAATATTTTTGATATCCAAATTTATCCATCAATATTTGCATTGCTTCATCCTTATTATAGGGGAAATAATCTAGTGGCCTAATTAACTTTATTTTTTTTATGTAGGGTAAATAAACTTTATGCCATAGAATATTTGAAATAGGATAATCAATTAATTTTCCATCTCCATGTTTTCTATATATATCATTAAGTTGAATGGAATCAGATTGGTAATACATCCATTCTAATGGGTTTCTGACACACTCAGTTGAGTAGTTGCCACCAGTTAAAATATATTTAATATTGTGTTTTGAAGCAAACTTATACATAGTTGCAAAAAAGGCATGGTCTTGAGGTACATCTATATGAGGAACACCTGATTTAAAAAAAGCTAACTGTAAACTTTTCATCTCCTCCCAATTAATAACCTCTGTATAAAGGTCTAAATTAAGTCCATCAATAAGTCTTTCGATATTATTTACAGCAATTTGAGAATTCCATCCAGCATCTACGTGAAATACTAAAGGACGTAAACCATATTTCTCTTTCATAACATACAATAAATAAGAACTATCAATACCCCCGCTGACACCCATCAAACAATCAAAATCTTTATTACTTCTACCCGCCCTCTTAATTTTTTTAACTATGTCTCTTAAGGTCTTTTCTCCTTTTTCATCTGTATGCCAATTTGGTAATATTTTCTTAAAAAATGTATTACAATGATCACAAATACCACTTTCATCAAAAGTTATTTTTGAATCAGTGGTATCCATAACACAATTATTGCAAATTTTATAATCCATTTTATTCAAAATGTTATAATTTTTTACAAAGATTCTAATTGTTGAATTGTCTCATAAATTATTTCTTCCTCAAGATTATACCATATTGGAATACATATATGTTTTTTGTGAACATTGAAGGGATCATCACCTAATGTGTAATCATATACAGGTGAAGTACGATTTTTAATGAGTTCAAACTCATCAGTATTGTCTTTTTTAGATATTAATGAAAACTTATAATGGTTGCCTCTTTGTCCATCTGTGAATGGGTTAACAAATTGTATTCCTTTATCTTCACAAACCTTAGAATATCTCATTGCAATTTTTGTTTTGTTTGAAATTATTTTTTCAGACTCAATACATACAGCATATGAAAAAAGAGCCTGAAGTTCAGAAATTCTAAAATTACATGCAATTTCTTCAATTTGATCAAATCTATCATAAATTTGAAATTTTGATAATTGATAAGCAAGTTCATCATCATTAGTTATAGCAATTCCTCCCTCCCCAGCAGCGACGGCCTTTGTTGCATATAAGGAATATACACCTGCAATTCCAAATAAGCCGGTATGCTTACCGTTTAAGGTAGATCCTAGACTGTGAGCACAATCCTCAACCAAAGCAATCCTGTTTTTCTTACATAATCTTGCTATTTCTTCAATATCTGGATTCACAATTCCACCTATATGTGTTATCATAAATACACATTCAGATGGATTATCTAATTTTTTAATATAATTTTCAACCTGTTTTGCAGTGGGCATTAATGAAGGGATATTGCAAGGAACGGAATCTATTAATTGTAAACCACTAGTTAATGCTATAGTCTTAACTCCATACATTGTGTTTGACTGTATAAATATTTTTTTATATCCCCTGTGTTTTTTTAATAACATTAATATTGCTAATAACCCTGAACCATTTGATGCAAAAGGAACTGCGTATTTAGAATTACTGTATGAGATAAAAAAATTAGCTAATTTTTTATTCCAATTACCCTCAGCAAGATTGCCAGTATTAATTATATCGTGAAAATTATTTTCAAAAAATCTCACTGATTCAGTAGGTATTTTAATCATTCCCATTTTATATATTATTTTAAATTATTTATTTGTACGTCTCTCCAAACAGTATTTGACATAACTGTATTTTTTTTCTTTAATCTTGTAATATTTTTTTGAGGATTTTTTCTAAAAAGTTTTCTAAAAAGTTCAGGTGCTAGGCTAAATCCTAAAGTAAATTTACCAGGAATTACTCCCAAAACATTATCATCTATATTTAAAATATGGAATAGGTAATTTCTTGGTTGATCTTTTAAAATAACCTCTGCCTTTACTCCATTATATTTATGTAAAACAGATATTTTTGGATTATACATTTTATGCTTTTCGATTACTTCTTCAATATATTTATCACATTTACTTTCGTCGGAAAATGATATTCCTCCAATCTGTGCGTATCCATCCTCCTTAGTTAAAATATTTATGCAATTTTTGGGGAAATAGTCTAATTCTACATATGATTTTTGATTTTTTGGTACATTTTTAATTATAGCAATTGGAGCATAACTTAATTTTACGTTTGCATTTAATAATTTTGATATATTAGCTCCGTTACAAAATAAAATATTTTTAGAATTAATAAATTCCTTCTCACATTCAATCTTAAAAATACCATCTTTTTTACTATATGATTTGAAAGCATTATTAATGGAAATCACCAGACCATTACTAATGGAACTATTAATTAAATCATTCAATATATTTCTAGAATTAGCTGTAAAGTCAGGTGTTTCAATATTAATGAACTTTTCCTTAAAAAAAATTAACTTTTTAAAGATTGTAAATATTTCGTTAAACTTTAATTTGAATGGATCTACAATACCTGCACGTCTTCTCAACCAATCATGACTCTTAATCTTATTTATTAAAAATATAGATCTGGCAATTCCAATAAGCCATGGAAATGTCCATTTTCTTCCCTTTACCCTATATTTAAAATTTATAAAATTATTATTGAACCATCCTTTTTCAGATTCATTAATCTTGAGTCCTGACTCAGTTTTGACTAAGTTCATATTTTCAAAACCAGAATAAAATTCAAAAATATCATCAATTGATCCTAATAAAAATTTCAAGGTGTATAAATTGTCAGGTATTAAAGTGTATAATGATCCAGTATGAATCCATTCATGAAAATCTCTTGTCGTTTCAGAAGCAAGCTTATTATTCTTCTCAATAATTTTTACTCTTAAACCATGACGAGTAAAAATTTCTGCACAAATTATCCCAGCTATGCCACTGCCAACAATTAACCAATCATAAACTACTTTTTTTTCTTTTCCCATTCTATTGTTTTTATCAAACCTTCTTCAATTTTAAGGAGATCATTTAAATTTACATTTAATATTTTTTCCATTGTTAACGTATTTCCTGAGGATCTTTCAGGATCGCCAATTGGTAATTCTCTATATATACACCTTGGCTTAATTTTTAAAATTTCAGCTAAGCTTTTGACCAAATCATTAATTGATATTGATTTACCAGTTAATATATTAGAAATATAATATCCTTTATTTAATTTGATATAATTATAAGCTCTAATCAAAGAATCAACAACATCTCCAACATATATAAAATCTCTGGTTTGATACCCACCATTAATAAATATTTCTTTGTTATTAATTAATCTATCAGAGAAAATAGAGATAACACCTGAATACTCACTATTTGGATCTTGTTTAGGACCATAAACATTAAAAAATCTCAGCCCAAAACTTGGCAATTCTGAATAATTATACGCCGCTTCAAAATATTTTTCCATCGAAAACTTATCAACTGCATATGGACTTAATAAATCAACACTATCATTTTCACTACCTACAGGTAGATTACCATAAACTGCTGAAGAAGATGCGTATACTATCGGTATTTTAAATTCTTTGCAAAATGAAATTATTTTAAAACAGCTAAGACTATTTGTTTTTGAACTTTCATAAAAATTTTCTATTGACAACGGGACACTAGCTTGCGCAGCTAAGTGGAATACACCATCAACTTTTGAAAGATTATTAAAATCAAATTGCTCAACTGAATAATTTATGAAGGTAACTAGATCTGAACTAATGTCTATATTTTTGACAAAACCAGTAGTTAAATTATCAATTACAATCACATTACAATTTAGTTTAACTAACCTTTCAACAAGATTGCTTCCTATAAACCCACATCCACCAGTAACTACATAAGTTTCTTTTTTCATTAAAATTTAACTTTATAAATGTTCTTACAAAGATTTTTCATTGAAATATATTCGTCAAATTTATTAATAGCTTGTTGACTTGGAATATATTCTTCTTTCAAAATAAGTCTAGCTTTTTCTATTGCATTAGTAAACCAGTTTCTATCCTCAAAATTAATCTTTATGATTCTTTTTTTCATACAAGTTGTAAGAGAATTGGTCCAATCAAGGTTTGTAACTGCAACAACACATCCACAAAAAATAGCTTCATAAACTGTTCTAGGTGAGGAATCACTTACAGGAATCGAAATAGCCAACTGAGTCATGTATAAATTTTTGTACAAATCCTCTTTTGTTAATCTGCCAAAATCATTATCATCCAATATAAATTTATTCCTAACCCTTTGTAGATATTTTAGTTCGTAAAAAGGGTATATGAAGTTTATAGGTATTTTTTTTGTGGCTAAATTCCTTGCTTCTACTATTTCATTAATTTGATAATTTGGGTAGAAACCTCGAATTGATGAAATATTTTTTCTTTCAAATTTTTTATTCTTATATGACAAAATTTCTGATGTGTTAATCCCATTTTGAATCAAAAAAGACTTTCTTCCAGTTAAATCGATTATTTTTTCAACTAACTTTTTTGAATCAACAGTAATTTTATCAGCGTAATTAAGAGAAAGGCGAGTAAAAAATCTATAAATTTTTGATTCATCAGGCCTGACTAATACATCAGAACCCATTGGAGTTGCTACAGCTTTAATTCTTGCAGCCCAACACAAAAAAATATAATACATTGAATGAGCATGAAAAATTGCATTAGGAAATTTTTTATTTAAACTTCTAAGCTGTAAAACCTGGATAGGTAGTGCCATTAATTTAATAAGGTTTCTAAACAAGTTAGAAAATAAGGTCTTTTTTTTAATCAAATACTTTTGAATTAAAAATAATTTCAAAACTCTATCATCATCATTAATAATATTATCAGATTTATTTGATGCCACAATGTCCGTAGCGATCATTACTTCTATTCTGTCTCCGCAAATTTCTTTTACTGTTCTATACCAATCCACTCCGTGAAAGTCTGTTGAGTCAATAACATATATAATTTTCTTACTCATTAACTTATTTTATTTAATTTAAATAAAAGACTAAAAAACATATAAAAGGTTTTTATTTTTATTTGAATACTTGTTTTGGTAATTAATAGAGATTTTAATATTAAAAAAGAATCTTTATTTTCATTTAATTGATATAGGTATCTAGCTTTCATATATAAAAACCATACAGGTAAAGTTTTTATATTTTCTTTTAAATGTATGTTATATATGGCGCGTAATGATCTATATGAAAGTTCAGGGTTCCCACTTTCATTATCATCTATTTTATAAAATCCCAAGGTTTTATCAATAAATTTAAATTTATTTGTCAATCTTGAAATACGAATCCACAAATCATAATCTTCAGAGGTTATAAGTTCAATATTCTCAGAAAACCCTTTTGTTTCATTTAAAAGATTAGCTTTAACTACTACACTTGAACAGGCTATTGGATTTCCTAATTTAATAAGATTATAAAAAACAGGCTTTTCAATTTTAAATGATCCTAACTTTTTCTTACATATCGATTTTCTATTATTCTTTAAAATAAATAAATCATGATAAACTAAATCATAACCTTTCTCTATATAATTCAATGATTCTTCTAATTTATTAGATAACCAATAATCATCAGAATCCAAAAATGCTATTATACTAAAATTTGAGTTTTTAATTCCAAAATTTCTAGATTTACCAATAACTCCATTATTTTTAATTTCAAAAAACTTAATTCTTTTATCATTAAGTTTTGAAATTAATTCTTTTGTGCCATCATTAGAAAAGTTATCTACGATTATTAATTCCCAATTACTATGAGTTTGCTCTAATACTGAATTTATAGCTTTATTTATAATACCAGCTCTTTTATAAGTTGGGATAATAATGGAAACTCCAGGGTTCCTCATCTTTTAAAATTTATTTTTTCATTGATATAAGTAATAATTAATGGGCAATATAAAAATGAATAAGTAGCTATTTCAAATATGGTTGTTCTTTGAAATATAAAAGGGAATATAACTAAAAGTGAAATATATGCGACTCTCTCAATTTTAGATAATTTAAACTTTATAAAATGCACCAAGCAAATGAAAAATGAAATAATTAATATTGATATAAAACCTATAAAACTTAGAATTCCACCATTTTGTAAAAAGCTTAGAGGTGAAAAATTTGTCCCTACAAACAAATCATTTTTTTCTTCTATTTCAGATGTTTTGTTTTTTAGTTTTAAACCTAGTGGGTGATTTATAATGATTTTTGGAATATTTTTTAAGCCATTAATTAAGTTCTGTTCTCTAACTTCTGCTGACTCTCCTCTACTATCATAACTATCTTTGAATGAATCAAATGTTAATGAAAAAAATATAATTATGAAAAATGATGCAAATAATGGAAAAACTACGAGATATAATTTATTTTTAATAAATTTTTTAGAAAGCATTAAGAAAAATAATAATGCAAGACTAATATTACCACCCAGAGAAAAAGTCAGATAAAAAGCTGGAAGAAATATCAATAAGCTAAAATACTTTTTAAAATATATTGCATAAGCTATAGCCGGTAATAGCATCATAGCTAAATTACCTGGTTCAATAAAGCAAGAATAATATCTAAAGTGTGCAACTCCATATTCATTACTAATCATATGAAAAATTGAAAAGTTTGCTCCCAAAAAAGTACCATACTGAGTTTCTAAAACTCTTAATGATGTTGAATTTAAATATAAAATATAATCAAGTATTCCTAATATATTTGACCATAGCATAAATCTGTAGTAATACAACCATAAAATTTCCAAATTTATTTTTTTAAGCTTCATGTAGACAGGAATAATTAAATAAATTAACCAAGGAACAAGTAATCCAAAATAGGAGATAGTACTGATATCTGAAATAGCGCTAACGCTAAAGTTAATTATAAATCCTAAGGAAATTAACAAACCTGGTATGAGATATAAAATCCAAAGACTTAAACTGAAAAAACTGTTGAAAAGCCTGTAAATAACTTGAAATAACAAAATAGAAATTACAATTATTCCTAGTATTCTTGATAGGCTTTCTAATGACCAAATTATTCTGTAAGCTGTTATTGAGAAAAAAAATGTGTAAAAAAATAAAAATAAAATCCAAAAACTATTATTTTGTTTTTTATCCAATTTACCTTTAGAATATAATAAAAATTTCATAGAAATTATTTCGTAAATGAATCAAATAAATCTGTAATTCCATCTTTGATATTCTTATTAAAAATAATACCATATTTTAATGCTAAAGAATTATCAATTTTCGAATCTATTTTAGTTTTAATGATTTTTTCAATCAAATGATTTTTATTTATGTAAATTGGTATATCTGATTTAAATTTCTTAAAAAAAATTTCTTTAACAATTGAAGCTAGTGTTAGCATAGAAATCGATTGCGATGAAGAAAAATTAAATGTATTTTCTTTAAATAATTTTGTGTTAATAATCTTATCTATTCCATTACATATATCAGAGTAGTGGATAAAGTCTCTAATTGCTAAACCATTTGATTTTAAAATAATTTTTTTATTAAAAAAGGCAGATTTTGTTAAATCATTAACAATCAAATCCCAACATTTACTATTATTAAAGACAGGCTCACCATAACTATTGGACAATCTGATATTAATACAATTTATTCCGTTATTATTGTGAAAATAATTACATACTTTTTCAGATAAATCGTGGGTAAGTCCATAAAAATTTGATGGTGACGAAATTCTAGACTCTTTAACCAAACCTTCTTGATTTTTTCCATAAACATGTATGGTGGAAAAATAAATAAACATTTTAAGATTATTGTTTATACTTTTATTAAGAATATTTAATGTTGGTTTAACATTTATGTCAATAGATTTACCTAAATCTTTTTCCGATTCGTTATGATCTAATGAGACAAGATTAATAATTATATCGCCTTTGATTGAAATAATCTGATTAATTACTTTTTTATCATTTACATCTCCAAAAATAAATTTGTGTATTTTATTCTCCCAGTCTTTTTGAAAAGAAGGTATTTTTCTACATACAGCAGTAACTTTATATCCCTTATTCGAAAAAAAAACTGCTAGTCTAGAACCAATATATCCAGATGCTCCTACAATTATAACATTCATTATCAATGAATTGTATTATTTATGTTTTATGCCCCAATCATAAGGTATAGTTGTATCAAAGGCAGGTTTTCTAACTATTTCATTTGGGTCATGAGGAATTGAAGCACAATTTGCCACAATTGAGGGGATGACACCAATACCTTTAAAACCATTCCATACTAACGGTGGTACTGTTACTAATGAATAATTTTCTGTTGATAAAAATAGTTCTTGTACTAGTCCATAAGTTTTACTTTTAGGTCTGTCATCATATAATACACACTTAATTTGTCCGTAAATTACTGCATAATTTAGGGTCATCTCTTTGTGTAAATGCCAAGCTTTAATTGCACCTGGATTTGTACATGAAAAATATATTTCTCCAAACTGATCAAAAATTTTGGAATCATTACGCATCATATGCATAACTTTTCCTCTCTCATCAAAAATTTGCTTAAGTGGTGTAATAATTACTCCTTCAATCATAATTAAAATATTTTTTTATTTGATTAATTGTTGTTTCATAAGAATTTTCACCATTTATAATTTTTTTATACCACTCCACAGTTTCGCACAGTGTTTCATCTACTGACCATCTTGGTAACCATCCTAAAATTTGATTTGCCTTATCACAATTAAGTTGAAGAAGTTGTGCTTCATGATGAATATTAGTATTCTCAATGATAATTCTACCTCTTCCAAATTGCTTAATTACATTTTCAGCTACCTCCTTTACTGTTTTAGTTTCAAATGAAGAGGGCCCAAAATTCCATGATCCAGAATATTTTTTTGGATTTTTTTTCAGATTTAAACCTAAAAATAAATAACCTGATAGTGGTTCTAGTACATGTTGCCAGGGTCTAGTTGCATTTGGATTTCTTAAAGTAATTGGTTTGTCATTTTCTATTGCCCTTATACAATCAGGAATAATTCGATTCTCAGAATAATCTCCTCCGCCTATTACATTTCCTGCCCTAACTGATGCAGCACCTAAATCATTCCTCAGATCAAAGAAAGACCTTGAATAAGTGGAAAAAACTAATTCTGCTGCAGCTTTGGAGGAACTATATGGATCAAAGCCACCTAATCTGTCATTTTCACGGTATCCCCAAATCCATTCAACATTTTCATAACATTTATCAGATGTGATATATACTAATGATTTAACTGAACTACACTCCCTTACCGCTTCTAATAAATTAACTGAACCAATTACATTGACTTCGTATGTTTCAATAGGATCATCGTATGATTTTTTTACAAGAGCCTGAGCAGCTAGATGAAAAACATAGTCTGGTTTAAATGAGACCATTGCTTGTTTAAGATTTTTATGATTTCGAATATCACCTATAACATGTTTAATTTTTTTTTCTAAACCCATCATATAAAAATGACTATTATTATTTTTTGGCTCTAATGAATAGCCCATTATATCAGCACCTAAGTCAATTAAGATAGAAGTTAACCATGTTCCTTTAAAACCTGTGTGTCCAGTAATAAATACTTTTTTATTTTTATAAGATTTAAATATTGAGTCCATAAAATTTATATCCAAGGAGCTTGACCCGATTCATATAATGAATTTAATAATTTGTATTCCCTGCTAGTATCCATAGGCTGCCAAAAACCATTATGCTTGTACATAGCTAGCTCATTATCCTTAACAAGGGACTTAATTGGTTCTTGCTCAAAAACAAGTTTTTCGTCATCACTTAGATATTTGAATAAATCTTTTTTAGCTACAAAATATCCTCCATTAATTCTTCCAGCACTCGTTTGTGGTTTTTCATTAAACTCAATTACATTACTATTTGAATCAGAGACCATTTCACCAAATCTTCCAGGAGGTCTTACACCTGAAACAGTTAAGATTTTATTATTTGATTTGTGAAAATCTATTAAACTGGAAATATTTATATCACTTAATCCATCACCATATGTAAGCATAAAATTTTCTTCATTAATATATTTTTTTATTCGAGAAACTCTTCCGCCAGTCATAGTGTTTAAGCCAGTATCTACTAGTGTAACTTTCCATGATGATTCATTTTGATCAGTATGAAAATTTATATCTCCATTACTATAATCAATTGTAAAATCTCTTGTAAACTCCTGATAATTTAAAAAGAAATCCTTTATTAAGTTACCCTTGTAACCTAAACAAATTACAAACTCATCAAATCCAAATTTTGAATAATGTTTCATTATGTACCAAATAATTGGATATGGACCTATTTTGATCATTGGTTTTGGTATATCTTCAGAGACATCTCTTATTCGAGTTCCATAACCTCCTGCTAAAATTACTACTTTCATATATTGTACTAATTTATTATTAATTAATTAATTTTTTATAAGATTTTAATTTTATCAAAGCTGATTTATGGTCAATAGATTTCGATGAAAAAAACTCTCGCATGAAATAATCAATATCTTCTTTCAAATAATCACTTGATTGATCATTTAAAAAAACTTCAGCCCATGAGCACTGAACATTTAGGTATTTTTTATAAATATTGTCTATGATTTTACTAGATTTTAAACTTTGATTTAGACTTAATCGAATATCTTTTTTATTAGCATAAATTAATTCAAATAAAAACTTAAACATTGTGGCAATTGGCTTATTGTTAACTTTTAGATTTTTATTCGAATAAATTTTTACTTTATTTTTAATTATAAATGGTTTTTCACTTGAAAAATTTAAAACTAGTTTGTTTTTATTAGAATTAATTTAGATCAATCTTTTTCTCTCTTTTGCATTTCTTTCAAGATTTATATGGCATACTGTTTTATTCACATTAAATCTAAAAATATTTTTTGCACCTCCTCTTGAAATATTCATATTTTCCAACTTTTCAGGATATTTCCCTAAAATTTGATTTACTATTGGAAGAATATGATGAAGTACATCTTTAAATAATGGTACAGAATAATCAAAACTCTTCTTTTCACCATATCTAGTTTCAAAAGCAGAATCTTTCCAACAGATTTTCACACTATCTATTTTTTTTAATGAAGACTTGATCTTTAATAACTCTTCAAAATAATTTGCGAATAAAAAGATATTTGAAGAAACTAAAACCGTTTTTTTTTTGTCAGAAAGTTTTTTTAATGATAGTGATCTTTCATAAGATAAAGTCATAGGTTTTTCAACAAATACTGGTATTCTGTTGTTCAATCCAAATTGAACACTTTCAAAGTGTTGTTTTGATTGGTTAGCTACTATTAATAAGTTTCTTTTAGATTTATCAAACTCTGGTAGTTTATTTTCAGATGTAATTCTATTATGAAATTTTTTTTTCTTAATCCATTTATTGATTGTTTTAAAATTATATTTAGAATGAATAGAAATTTTTGTGGAGGAATGGGTTAGTAAAACTAAAACCTCAGCTAAAACTCTAGGCCACCTTCCACCTCCAATAATAAAAATATGATTAGGAATCAAATCTTTTAAAATCATTAACTAACTTTTAAAAATCATTTTCACTAAGAATATCAACAATCTTACCTGAAAAAGATATAGATCTCATATAGTTTTTTATTTCAGTAGATATGTGCCAAGCTAAATTTAAAATTGGACTTTCTAAGTCATCGATTTTGTCATCGGAAACAATTGGTATTCTTGTACCCGGCACATAGTATCCTATCTTCATTGAACCTGGTTTTTCATAAACCTTGGAAATTAAGTTTTCATCAATTTTTAGTAATTTAATTAAAATAGCTGATCTTCCTGGAAAAGCTTTTGCAGCTATTTTTCCATGTTTGTTATTTATATTTTTCAAAAGACTAAGTTTGTTAATTTTCCATTTAGAAATATTTGAATTCATTAATTTAAATTTGTCATAAAAACTATCCTCTTTTTTAATTAAATTTAAATCAAAATCATCTTTTGAACCACTACCAATAAATACACGGATATTACCTCCATATCTTTTTGGAAATTGAACTTTTAATAAATTACGACCTAATGATTTTGAAATTTCAATAAAGGATTTGTAACTATATGTTCTTGGATGTTCATGATAAAAAGTATCAAACTGGTTAGCATCTAAAACTGAACCTAGATAATGGTTTTCAATTATCAATAATGTGTTGCTTGACATTAGCAACTTTAAACAATTTATAACACCTTTTAAATCCTCAATATGTGCAAAAACATTAGTAAAAGTAATTATATCAGGTTTTCTAAAATCATTAATAATCTTTTCACATGTTTCTAATGATAAATAATCATTATATACTTTATGACCTTTGGCTTTAGCATCAGAAAAAGCTCCTGTTGGTTCAATACCATATGTTAAACTTCCTTTTTTTTTAAAAAAATCCAACAAGCTTCCATCATTACAACCAATATCCAGAACCATTTTTGTTTCTAAATTTCCACATTTGTTTTCACAAGAATTTACAAGATCTTTCATTCCATTAAGCACATCAGAGGTAAATCTTGCTCTGTAGTGATATGATTTTGGAAATAGTTCTTTTTTAGGTACTTGATAATGCTGATGAGCTGTACTACATTTCTTACAAAATAAAATTTCAATTGGGTACTCATTGCAAACTCTATCCTCGCCTACTTTAACTAAATCATCACACATTGGATGAACACCTAAATCCAGGACTGTATCTAATTCATTATTACCACATACTTCACATGTCGAAATTTTATTTAGGTTATTAAAACTTTCGTAGTTTTTATTATTTTTCATTAGTATCAACAAATATTGAGTAAATCTATTTTATAACTTCTAAAGTAAATCTTAAAGAATTTAATGGAAACAAGTGAGATATCCTTGCTTCATATTTTTCTGGATAACTATTAGCAAATTTAATTAATAAGTTATGGAAAAAACCTGCATTTCCATGCCATTCTTTATCAAATTCAATTTTTATAGTTTTGAATCTTGCACTACTATATTCATATCCTGTGCAAAAAAAATGATCTGGGTTAAAATAATTAAAATAGTTAACCCCAAAAAAGTTAACATGTGTAGGATCGATTGTGGCATAGTGACTTCTAAAATATGGTACGGCTATATTTACAATGCATTTATTTTTTCCAATTCTGTGTAATTCTTCAATCACTTTCATTGGATTATTAATATGTTCGAGAACATTATCCATCCAAATTTCTTCAGCGACGTTGTCTTTGAAGGGATAGGGGATTTTATTTAGATCGTGAACAATATCAACAGTTTCTAGTTTTAAAATATCAACACCTAGGAAACCTTCTTTCTTTTTTTTACCACAACCAAAATCTATTTTCATATTATTTTAAACTAAGCTTTCTGCGAATGTAGTAAAATATTGATAAAAAAGTATTTGGATATATAAGATTAAACATAACATGATTTAATGGTTTAATATATTCAATTCCTGATTTTTTATAATTTAAAATCATCCACATTAAATCAGGTATAAATGTTCTTAATGCATAATTTCTTGATGCGTAATACTTATTAAATGGTAATCCATTTTTTTTATATTCTTCTAATGCTTCGATCAATCTTACACTTCTGATGAAAGGGTACATTGGAGCCCATTCTCTTGCACCAGTCAAGCAAACAATCAAAGGTTTACTATTGAAGTATGCTTTTGATTTTGCGAATGCCTTAGAGAAAATTTTTACGTGAGGAAAAGTATTATCAAAATGAGAAAAAACTTTATCACTATTCAATGCAATTTTATTTATACTATTAATATTTTTCAACCATTTTGATTTTCTGAACACTGACAAAAACATTCCTCCTAAAAAATCAAATGATATTTCGGGATTGATAAGATCCAAAAAATCTAATTCACCATCTTTAGTGTATTTAGAAAAGGGCTCCATTTCAAGAGGAAGATTATTTATGTTAAAAGGTTGATCAAATGAAAAAACATATTCTGTATTTAAATGAAAAGAATTAACATAAAAAAAATCTACATTTGGATTTTGTTTAATAAGATTGTTTAATCGATTTAATGATCCATTAACAAGTAAATCATCATCTCCAATAAGCCATACAAATTCTCCATCAGCCATATTTACTACATTGATAAAGTTTTTTGGAATTCCTAAATTTTTTTCATTTTTAAAATACTTTATATCTATTTCTTTTTTAGCTTCATTTACAATATCTAAAGTATTATCTGTTGAATTATTATCTGAAATACAAACCTGAAAATTAAAATTGGTTTTTTTGTAAACTGCTATAATTGAATTTAAACAGTTTTTTAAATGATGAGCTCTATTATATGTTGGAATACACAAAGAAATCTTCATCCTCTGATATTTATGAAACAAATTTTGATATTATAATTTTTAAAAGTTTGTTTTAAAAAAATGTTATCAATTGATTTTCAGAATTTTATAAACTAAAATCTATTAAATAAAAAAATTAAACAGCATTTCTGCTTTTTAATTTTCTACTGAGAGGTATTTCTTCACCATCATATCCCCTAATTGCAAAAACTAAACCTAACTGAATTCTTCTTCCACTTTTTAGATTAGTAGCAGCATGAACACCATTTGTATCAGTAATTATTATATCACCTGCATTCAAAGGAAGAAGTTTTGGTTTTATTTTTAACTCAGGAAAATTTTCAGCCGCTTTAAACATTCCAATCAAACCGTAATTTCCATATCCCACACTGTATTTTTTACTGTGTTGTGAGAATTCTATCAAATCCTTTAACAATTTAAATTCTTGTGGTTTGTGAGAGCCCTGAAAATAAAGGTATGGTGCATTATCATAGCCAATATCTTCAATGGGTATAAACACCTTAAGTATTTTGAAAACACTATCTGCATGAGGTTGAGTACTGGAGTCAACTGTTCCTGTTACAGACTTTATATCAAGATAGCAGCTTACACTTTTTGAAGACTTATTACCCAAATAAGATGAGCATATATCATTTATTGTCTCATTATTAATTATTTCTGTATTTATACTCTCTATTAATTTTTGTACTTCCCAAACTCTAATAACACCATCAAAAATATTATGAATAATTCGTAGACCATCTTCATTGTATGTTAATGTTTTTGACACTAAATTACTTTTAGATTTTTTTCTAGTTTCTTCTAATATTTTAACATGTTTATTAATGATAGGTTCCATTACTTTTTTCCACTCCTTTATTAATTTTTTGGAAAATAAATTTTTTAATACGACATAACCATTTTCATTAAGATAATTTAATTTATCTTGATTTTTTTTGTGCTTGGTAGGAACAGATTTTATGTCAATAAAATTTTCTCTCATTGAGCTACAAAACTCATCAATTATTGAATCATCAAAAAAATAATTAAACCTCTTTTTTTCTAATTCGTTTAACATTTTCTTTAGCTCAACAGATTCAGATTTATTTTGTTTTGACTTAGAATTTAATTTAATCATCATTCTGTATAATATAGGTGGCGATAACAGGTAAATGATATCATTGAGACTTTTATTGAAAATTGTTTTCATAATTAATTATATAAATTTATTTATTAAAAATTTTAGTATAGTTATTGGTTATGTATATTCTTGATTTTTTGTTGCTTAAAATTATTAATAGATAAGAAAATGAAACTAGACCCATCATAAGTAAACATAAAAGAGATAAATCCAAAGTGTTTTTTTTATCTTCATAAAATATCAATTCACTTAGGCTAGGAAGAAAAGATATAATTATAAATAAAAAAATTAATAATTGTAAAAACCATTTTTTTAATATCATACTTAAATTTACCAATTTACTTAATGCTTTTAAAGATATTAAAAAACAAACGAACATCGCCAAAGCTTTCGATAATGCAACTCCTAAAATTCCATATTTTGGTATTAGAAAATATAAACTTGTAATAAAAATTAGAGGTAAAATTCCACTAGTTATATAAATATAATTGTATTTATTTTTACTTGTGTAATAAAAGCTTGCTGGTTGAGTAATAAATCCAAAACTTGATGATATAATTAAAACTATTATTAGATCAACAGAATCTATATAACTACTACCCACCCATAATAAGGTTAATTTTTTAGCAAAAATTACTAAAATTGTACTAACAATAATCATTAATGGAAATGTATAACTTATTAAATTTCTTGCAAGTATTTTTAATTTGTCTACATTTTTTTCTGAGGAAAAATGATTAAATCTTTGAGAATACGGACTAAAAACAATTGACCATAAATTTTTTAAAAAACCTAAAAAAGTAAATGCAACTGCATAAACACCTATGCTATATGAATCAAAAAAAGATCCAATAATAATTAAGTCTAGCTCATAATATACTATCCAAGCAATTGTTGCAAAAAGAGAACTAAACGCTAATTTTTTAGTAATATCATAATGTGATTTAGAAAATTTTAAGTGTGAAAAAAATCTATGAAAATTGAATTTTTCATTTTTAATTATATAAATCAAAACAACAATCGAACTGAGAATTGAAACTAATGTTATAAAAAAATAATATTGAACAAATAAGGATCTTTCCTCATTAAAAAAATAAAATACTGATAAAATTTTTATAAAATTGAAAAGTACATCAATTCTTAAAAATATATAATCCTTTATTCTAGTTACTAAAATACTTTGAACGAATCTTTGAAAAATGACTTGTAAAGGCAGAAAAATTGTCATAATTAAAAAAAGTCCACTTGCAATATTTTTTAACTCAACATTTATATTATTCAATAAAATTGCTGGATTTAAATAAGCAATAAACATTCCTATTGTAAATGGAATGCACATTAGAATTAAGACAAAAAATATAAATCCCAAAATTTCAGCTTCAAAATCATAGTCATTTTCAAATAAAGCTTTTGATGCATATTTCCAGCCTGCATTTAAAAAACCAATATCTGAATAACTCAAGTAAATTGAAAAAGATAGACAGAAAGAATAAATTCCAAATAGCTCAACATCTTTTGAAATACTAGGAATTACAAGCAAAAATGAAAGAAAACTTGAAATTAAAAAAAGAAATCTCCACAAGTAAATGTTTAAATAATTTTTGGTAAAATCTTTCTTCATTTAATTATTTCTTTAAAAAATGATATATCCAATGGCTGTTGAACAAACTCTTCTAAAACATCAACATCAATTTTTATTTTTTTTGTTAAAATATCAAATAATTCATTTTCATTAAATGCTACTGGAATTCTTGAATCTTTTCCGTCAATTGGTGGATTTATATCCCAACCAAGTATAGTTTTATTATTATAATTGGGTTCAAAGACTACATAATTTAAACCAGAAAATATTGTATCTATTATAACAGTAGAAGCAGGGCCAATAACTAAAGTTGATGATCTTAAGCAGTGATTTATGTCTACGGAATTTGGTTTCTTAAAAAAACTGTTATCTATATAATTATAATACCAATTAATATTTTCTGATGGATGTACCTTTAGTGTAACGTTTTTAACACCAACTTTTTTTAAAACATTTTGTAATATGTTTAAGTACATAATTGCATTACCTTTATCCTCTTGGTGGGGTTTTTCCATTGGATGAGCACCCATTAAACTTTTATTAATAACTAAAATATTATCCAAATCAAATTTTAGTTTTTTGGGAAACGATGAATATGATGGATGACCTGAAACAAAAAATTTCTTTTTATTATATCCCATACTAACATATGCTTCAACCTGTTTTTTACCCCACATTATGAAATAGTCACATCTATCCTGTATTTTTTTTTCATACATAGTAGGTATACCACCATGATGAAGAAAAAATGTTGGTTTTGATAATTCTTTGAAAATCAATAATGCGATTTTACTAAAAAAACTATTGTATTCCAATAACACTAACCCACTATAGTTTTGATTTACACAAAATTTTGAATACTTAATGTAGAACTTATGAAGTAATGAGATAAATTGATCAGTAACCAAAAAATTAAAACTTTTATATTTAAAACAATGTTTTATTTTTCTGTAAAGTAGAAATATTTCATAATCTGTTTCAATTTTCAAATCATTACTTAAACTCCATGGTGGCCTTACTGTATTATAACCCAATTTTTGTATCTCATTATTCCAAGTTGTATTAGCAGAGGAAAGTATTTTAGATGAATTATTTGAATTTCTTTTTAGATTAAAAATTTTTATAATTAAATAATAAGCATTATCAAGTGTAAAATTTTGAGGTTTATTTTTGACTACTATAGGGTTAGAAAACTGTTCACCATTGTGATATAAATTACACAATAATTCATATTTCATCAGTTCAATATATTTTGATTTAAATAAATTCTCTGATGAAATTAATTTATCAATAATATTAATTTTCAAAATTTAAATATTATATAATTAAAATAGAATGTATTTCCGATACTTTAGGTGGAAGTTGTAAAAATCTAGAGGCTTTAGTCAATGAATCAAATACTATAATTCCAGCATCAATTGATATATTATAAGAATTACCAAGGTTTTTGGAGTAATTTCTATTCCTGCTTTGACCTATGTAATAAAAAATACCATCATAATCTAATCCTCTTGTAAATGCAGGAAATTTTCCTAGAACCTGTAGATTATTTGATAAAAGTTCACCTGGTAATGAATTAAGGACATGTAAGCTTCCATCAAAGTATTTAATATTATGGGGCATCCATAATTTACTAGCAACTGGACCGATTTTTTTATTAGTTTTAAGATCATATTCAAGTATTCCCCCATCAAAAACATCATTTTTCCAATTACCAGTTAAAGAAAACATTGAAACATATAAACTATCTTCGATAATTAAGCAATCATTACAATGATGTTGGGGACTTCCTGAGTATTCTTTCTTTTTTGAAAGCATTATTTTATTAGTTATTTCGAAGTGCTTATCAAGTATTAATACACCATCCAAATGGCTTCCAACTATATAAAATTTTTGATGAATTTTAGAATAGTCTATACCATGAGCTCTTATTCCTTCAGGGAGTTTTTTTGATCTAATAATTTTAAATTTATTATCAAATTCAAAAATCCCAAGGTCTGCATCAACTGAAATGAAGTTTTCTCCATGTTTTATGAGTCCATAACAATTTCCACTTATCATTTTTTTATATGACCAACTATCTGCTTTAACATCTAACTTATAAATACCTCCACCAAATTCTTTATTTTCATTTTTTGGTGAACCACTTGTAAACAATAATGTTTTTGAAATACTTTCTAAATCATCAATAATTCTTAAATCGTTTAAGATTGGACTGACTGAATAATTTTCAATTGGGATATATCCATAAGAATTTAATTGATTAGCCACTTGTCTAAAAGAAGTGGTACAAATTATTATATAATATTTGTCATTAAATTTTTTAATTTTTTCAGGTGATAAAATATCATAATTCATTTCTTTTTCTCCCCAGAGATTAGAAGCATTATCTAAAAAAAAACTAATTTTATTATCACCCAATAATCTAATAGTTTTTTCCGCTATTTTACCAATTCCAAATAGGACAATTTTTTTATTAATAATTTTTTTATTAATTAATTGAATATTAGAGAATGGAATTTTATTACTGTTTTCCATAATTTTTTAAAATATTTTTTTGTTTATTGTTAAAATCTTCTATTTCTGATTTTGATAAATGTACATTACCATATGAAGATGGTGTGCCCCAGATGTTATCTTTCCACCATTCATTGTTCTTAATCCACCATACCCTGGGATCTCTAAATGAATCTGCAATTTTCCAAAACTCCTCTTCACTTATATTTCCTACATATTCTAACCAATATTTAAGATCTGATGAAATAACTGAATCATACTTTCTAACCATTTCAATTCCTTCATCCCTAGTCATATAACCTGTCCTGATATCTTTTGATGCATGGTCTGATGCTCTACCATAACCAAACTTAATGAACTTCATTAAATCATGTATTCCATTTTCATATCTATCATCCAAATTAGACATCATTCGATATGTTCTCTCGAATGGCTTTTGAGCGCCCCTCCAACCATATTTATTTTGTACTAGTTCTGTTTGTTTATTGGGATCCCATTTAAAAAAGTTTCCAATATATAATCCTCTAACACCTACTCTAATAATTTCCTCATCACTTGGATATTTAGCCCACATCAAATCCTTTTCACTTAAGCCATGTTTTACCATATCATACCATTCATAGCCTCTTAAATCATGTTCATGTCTTACGCGAGCGCTAAATTCTACAAAATCGTCCGGTTCATACATACCTGAAATATCCCAATTTGTTTCTCCCCATATTATTAAAGGAATATTAAATTTAACAGCAATTTGTATAGGTGATGTCATTATTCCACAGTGATTTTGCCAATTCATATCACCCAT
>MDSW01175456.1_pt1 | contig 31914 bp, 30 predicted proteins | sample 811171 | NCBI WGS metagenome assembly MDSW01 (sample SAMN05326641, study PRJNA326480) | marine metagenome | isolation source: seawater | place: Atlantic Ocean: North West | collected 2012 | reverse complement strand
TATAATGTAACATAAAGTTTTCTTTATAAGAACCTTGCAAAGCTTCGATCCTTTGCTCATCTTCTCCAAAACCTAAAGTTGCTACAACAATTGCTTGAGTTTCACCTCTAGTAAAAAGTGCAGACCCATGAGTACGAGGTAACCAAGAAACTTCAGACGAGATTTTTCTTACTTCATCTAAAGACCTTCCATCAATCCTCTTTTTATCTTCCAATATTTGAGATCTAACAATTCCTTTCTCGATTTTTTTAAAATAACCCATAACTTCATTCATATTAAACTCTGAGTTATCTAAATATGCTGCTTCGATCTTAGATTTAATTTCATTTAGAGAATTGTGCCTTTCCATCTTATCAACGATAGAATAGCTTTTCTTTATATCTTCTGAATATTCTTCTCTAAGACTATTCAATAAATCACTGTTCTCAATATATTCGAACTCCCATGGATCCTTAGCACATTCTTCAGCAAGATTAATTATTACTTTGATCACTTCCTGCATAGACTCATGTCCAAACTTAACAGCTCCAAGCATAACTTCCTCTGATAGTTGGTTAGCTTCCGACTCTACCATTAAAACTGCTGAAGCAGTCCCAGCAACTACTAAGTCTAACTCAGTTTCAGCATTCATTTTTGGATTTAAGACGTAATTTTCACCATCATATCCAACTCTGCATCCACCTATTGGGCCCATAAAAGGTATTCCTGACAATGTAAGAGCACTAGAAGCAGCAATCATTGCTACTACATCTGCATTAGTTTCACCATCATGTGAAAGGACAGTTAAAATTACTTGGGTTTCATTTTTAAATCCTTCAGGAAATAGTGGTCGAATTGGTCTATCAATTAGTCTTGAAGTAAGTGTTTCAAATTCAGTAGGTCTCGCTTCTCGTTTGAAGAAACCCCCTGGTATCTTACCAGCTGCGTAATATTTCTCTTGATAACTTACTGTTAATGGAAAAAAATCTTGATCTGTCTTAGGTTCTTTAGCTGCTGTTACGTTTGCCATAACAACTGTGTCACCATATCTGACAATAGTTGATGCTGTTGCTTGCTTAGCAACTTTCCCTGTTTCGATAATTAGTTTTTGATCGCCCCATTTGATTTCTCTTATAATAACTTCGTTCATATTCTTTCATTCCTATAAATTTTTCTTTGTTCATAATTAATTATTTTCTTATACCAAGCTTTTCAATTAAGCTGTCATAAGATTCTTTGTTTGTTTTTTTGATATACGCTAATAGGCTCCTTCTTTGATTAATCATTCTCATTAATCCTGTTCTTGAATGATTATCTTTTTTATGAGACTGAAAATGCTCTGTAAGGTTGGTTATTCTTTGAGTTAAAATTGCTACCTGCACCTCTGGAGATCCTGTATCACTTTTAGACCTTGAGAATTGATCTATTAGTTCTGTTTTTTTTTCTTTATCAATCGACATCACTTTTTTCCTTTATTATTTAAATATTAAAAACCCTAACTGGTTTTAAATTACCCTTAATTATTTCAGCAATTCCCAAAAATTGATTTTCTGAAAAAATTGCTAGTGGTTTTAAAAAAACTTTTTTATTACAATAATCAAAAGTTAATCCATTTTTAAATTTCTGACTAAATTCTCTATCAAGTCTGACTGCTTGGATGTCGTCCAGTACGTCTTGTATTGAATGCATCAATCTAAAATGATCGCCAATATGTACTAATTCAATGAATTTATCTACTAAAATTATTTCTTTCTCACTTATTTTTCCTAATTTTGTTCTTCTGAGATAGGAAATATACCCTAGAGTATTCAAATTTTCAGCAATATCACGAGCTAATGACCTAATATATGTTCCTGTTGAGCATTCTGCGATGAAAGAAAAAGTTTCTTGGTTAACTTGTCCAGTACACCGCAGATTATATATTTCAATATTTTTCTTCTTTAACTCAAAATTTATATTACTTCTTGCTAATTTATATGCTCTCTGCCCATTAACTTTAACAGCTGAATATTTTGGTGGCAGTTGATTAATTTGACCTATAAATTTATCTAAGCAACTAGAAATTTCATCTTTGTTGGGAATCAATTTTGAAGTCTCAGTAGTTTTGCCTGAAACATCATCAGTATCTTTTGAAGCACCAAATGTAATATTGAATTTATATTCTTTCCTTTTAGAAAAAAATGGTATGCTTTTTGTAGCTTCTCCAATGGCAATACCCAAAATCCCAGATGCAATTGGGTCTAATGTTCCTGAATGTCCAATTTTTTTAACTTGTATAATTTTTCTAATTGATCGTACTACATCAAATGATGTTTTTCCTTCAGGCTTATCAATAAATATCCAGCCTGAATGGTTATTAGTCTTCATTATTATTTAAATCATCTTTTATTTTTTTTGTTTCAAGAAGTTTTGATATATGATCATAATTTTCTATACTACGATCGTATTTAAATATTAATTTAGGCGTAAATTTAAGATCAATTAATTGGTTTACTTCTTTTGATATATAATGTCTACAGATTTCAAGCCTTTGAATAATTTCATCTTTCTCTATAGCTTCGTGTGTGTTCACATAAATATATGCAATTCTTAAATCAGAACTCATTTCAATTGAGGCAACACTAAGTGGAAAATTAAAATTAGGATTTAAAGGAAGTTCATTTCTTAAAAGTACTTCACTTACAGCTTTTTTAACAATTTCGGCTACTCTTAAATATCTACTCGATTTTTGTTTAGTTCTTTTTAATATCACAAGGATTGAGCTACTTCTTCAACATTATAAACTTCAATAAAATCCCCTACCTCAAAACCATCAAAATCTTTAATGCTAATTCCGCATTCTGTACCAGCTCTGACTTCAGTAGCCTCATTTTTTTCTCTCTTTAAACTTAATATATCTCCGTCAAAAATAGATTCCTCATTTCTTAAAACCCTTGCCTTAGCTGCCTTGCTTACGAGTCCATCAGATACAATGCATCCAGCTATAGAACCAATTTTAGAAACCTTGAATACCTTTAAAATTTCTGCTTTTCCCAAGTAGTTTTCTTTAATCAATGGTTTAAGTTTGCCACTGGCAAAATCAGAAACATACTCAATTAACTCATAAATAATTGAAAAACTTGTAATTTCTTGTTTATTTACCTTTGCCTTATGCTTAGCTTCTTTTGTAACTGAAGTATTGAAAGAAATTAATATGGCATTTGAAGCCATTGCAAGAGCAACATCGGACTCATTAATGAAGCCTACACCTGAATGTATAACTTTAATACCAACTTTCTCACTCTGAATATCTTCAATTTGACTGACTATTGCTTCAGTTGAGCCTCTTGTATCTGATTTTACAACTACCTCAACTATCTCTTTTAGGTTATTCAGTGAACCAAACGCTTGCTCATTATCTATGTTCTTTATTTTTTTTGGAGTAAGTTTATTTTTCCTAATCTGACTTCGTAACTCACATAATTCTTTAGCTTTTTCATCACTTTCGACAGTAACAAGACTATCTCCAGCCTCAGGAGCACTATTTAAACCTAAGACTTGGACTGGCATTGAAGCAAAAGCTTCATTTATATTTTGACCTTTATCATTCAATATAGCTCTAACTTTTCCATATTCTGTCCCAGCAACTGCGATATTTCCTATACTTAGTTTTCCATTTGTAATGATTGCGTTACAAATAGGTCCTCTACCTTTATCTATATTTGCTTCAATAACCGTAGCCTCAACAAAAGTTTTGTAATTGGCTTTTAATTCTAAAAGATCTGATTGAACAACAATCGAGTCTAATAATTGATCTAAATTGACACCTGTTTGGGCAGAGACTTCAACACACTGAATATCTCCAGATAATTCCTCAACAATTAATTCTTCTCCCAAAAGTTGCTCTTTAACTTTTTTTGTGTCTGCTTCTGGTTTATCACACTTATTAATGGCAACAATAATAGGGACACCCGCAGATTTAGCATGAGATATAGCTTCTTTAGTTTGAGGCATAACGCCATCATCTGCAGCTACTATTAATACTACAATATCTGTTATATTTGCACCTCTAGCCCTCATATCAGTAAATGCAGCATGACCAGGAGTATCAATAAAAGTAATATTTTTCTTTTTATGTAAAATTTCATAAGCTCCTATATGTTGAGTAATCCCACCACTTTCACCAGAAACTACATTAGTATTTCTTATTTTATCTAATAGAGATGTTTTTCCATGGTCTACATGTCCCATAATAGTTACAATAGGAGATCTAGCTTCATCCTTTACAGCTTGCAAATCTTTAGAAATAAGATCTTTCTCAATATCTTCTATGTTTTCTCTTTTAAATTTATGGCCAAATTCAGTGACGATCAGTTCCGCGGTGTCGGCATCTAAACTCTCATTTATTGTCGCCATCATACCCATTTTCATAAGTGATTTAATGACGTCACCCGACTTTTCTGTCATTCTATTAGCAAGTTCTTTTACGGTTATATGCTCAGGAATATTTACTTCTCTTATTAGTTTTTTTTGAGGTTCTGCTTCAAGGCTGGTTTTCTTATTTTTTTGTTTTGCACGCTTATATGCTGCTAAACTTCTAGTTCTTTCCTCGTTATCACTTAATGCAGTAACAATAGTAACTTTTCTTTCTCTAGCCTTCTTTCTTCCAAAGGAAACAGAAGGTTTTTTTCTATCTTTAAACTCATCAATTTTATTATCAGTGAAATCTTTCTTTTTTTCTTCTTGAGAATTTTTTTCAGGATCTACTATAGTATTTTCTATAGATTCAGTTTTAACGTCTTCTTTTTCATCATTGCCTCTAATTTTACTAATAGCTTTATTTTTTTCTTCTCGGGTATCTGCTTTTAATATTCTTTTTTGCTCGTCTTTAGATAGAGGTTTTAAGATAACACCTGACTTATTTGAAATTTCATTATTTATATTAGAATTTTTATCTGAGGATAAATTAGTTTGAGTTTTTATTGCTTTATTATTAACTTCTTTGGTTGGAGATTGACTAGTTTGATTAGTTTTTCGAATTCTTTTTTTTTCAACGATTACTGTTTTACCAGACTCAAAAGAATTTACAGGTGAATAACTTCTTTTTGCTCCCAGCTTTAAGCTTAAAGTTTTTTTATTTTTTTTATCTTCAGGCATAGCTTAAACTTGAATTATGACTATTTAAGCCATATTTTTCTTGCCTCCATAATTAATTCGTCTCCCTCATCTTTAGTTAAATTATAGTTTTCAAGAATTCCTTTTATCCTAGAGTTTTTATCATGCCTATCTTCGAAATAACCAAGGAGATCATCTGTGGTCAGTCCCGCAAATTCTTCTAGGGTCTTGATATTATTCTCTGCTAAAGTGACTATCATTGTTTTTGTGAGTAAATTGAATTCTAATAAATCTTTACTTACATTCAATTCTTCAAGTTTCTGGTCATTTTGAATTTCTTTTTCAGTAGCGAATTTTTTAGATCTTTCCATTAATTCATCAACTATTTCTTCTTCAAAACCCTCTATGGCGAGTAATTCTGATCTATCTGAATCCAGAATTTCTTCAACAGCGCCAAACCCTTCACTAACCAGAAGTTGTGCAAGAGTCTCATCAACATCCAATGACTCAACGAAAAGCTTAGATTTTGAATTAAAATCTTCTTGTCTTTTTGAAGATTCTTCTTCTTCTGTGAGAATATCTATATCCCACCCAGTAAGTTCCGTTGCAAGTTTTACATTTTGTCCTCTTCTTCCAATTGCTAAACTTAGATGCTCATCAGACACTACTACTTCAATTTTATTTTGATCCTCATCTAATACAACTTTTAAAACTTCTGCAGGGGACAGGGATGCAATAGCTAAATTGGCTACGTTCTCTGACCAATTAATAATATCAATTTTTTCACCCTGTAATTCGTTTACAACTGCTTGTACTCTGCTACCTCTCATTCCAACACATGCTCCTACAGGATCTATAGAATTATCATCAGTTGAAACTGCTATTTTTGCTCTGCTGCCAGGATCTCTTGCAACGCTTTGTATAGAAATAATACCATCATAAATTTCTGGCACCTCTTGAGTAAATAGTTTTGCCATAAATTGTGGATGAGATCTTGAAAGAAATATTTGTGGCCCCTTTAATTCAGAGCGTACGTCATAAATATATGCTTTAACACGATCACCATTTCTGAGATTTTCTCTCGGGATTGTTTGGTCCTTCCTTATTACGCCCTCAGCTTTACCGAGATCGAGCACTATATTTCCAAACTCAGCTCTTTTAACGATACCATTGACTACTTCACCAACTCTATCTTTATACTCATTATATTGTCTTTCTCTTTCTGCCTCTCTAACTTTTGAAGTTATAACTTGTTTTGCGGATTGAGCTGCAATTCTTCCAAAGTCCATTGGCGGCAATGGATCTAAAAGCTCATCACCTATTTGAGCTGCTCCATTTATTTTTTTCGCATCTTTTAAATTAATTTCTAAAAATTTATTTTTAACTTCATCAACAACCAACATTTTTCTCGATATTAATATATCTCCATTCTCCTGATTAATCTCCGCTACGACTTCATTTTCTTCACCATAATTACTCTTTGCAGCCTTAACAATTGCTTCCTCAAGCGCAGACAAAACGATTTCTTTCTCAATCATTTTCTCTTGAGCAACTGTTTCAGCAATTCTTAGTATTTCTATTTTGTTAGCACTTACCATTAGAGTTTCCTTTTAAGTAAAAAAAAAGTGGGCTTAACCCACTTTATTCTTGGTTTAGCAATAATGTTTACTTTCTATACACCTCAAAAATTAAGAAATCAAGCAAGGAAAATATTATTTAATTTCAATGATTTAATTACGTAAAATTTCAATTTTGTATATATCTTTTTTATTTAATATTGCTTTTTTTTGATAATTAGAAATTCCATACAATGCATCTGACCTACTCATACATCCAAAAAAAGCTTTATCAAAATGTTTATCATTATTCACACATATTTTTATTTCATCAAAATAGTCTTTTGAATCTGTGGAAATGAAGATTTTTCCATTTTTTTTTAATAAGCTATTCATTGCAATAAGATTCTCATAATTTAACAGCCTTCTTTTATTGTGTCTTTTTTTTGGCCATGGATCAGGATTAATTATATATATTTCATCAATAGTTTTTAATTTTAATGATCTAAGTAGATATAAAAAATTTAATCCACACAGTTTTATATTTTTGAGATGTAAAGTTATTATAGATTTCAGTACTCTGGCTATGCCGTTAATATAAACCTCAGATCCAATATATAAAGTATTTGGATTTTTTTTTGCATTATCTATTAAATAATCACCATTTCCAAATCCAACTTCTATAACGATTTTTTGAAAATTATCATCTAACGTTAAATTAGGATTGTATTTTTTTTTATTTAATAAATTAATGACATCTTGGTCTATAGAAAATCTATGAAATTCTTTTTTTATTAAATCAGTATGCGATGAAGATATTTTTTTCGATATTCTTCTTCCATGAAATTGATAAAACTCAGGAAACTGATTACTTAAATCAAACAAAAATCAAATATTTTTGAGTTGGTCTACTAAATCTGTTTTCTCCCATGAAAATGAACCATCGCTGCCTGATTCTCTTCCAAAGTGACCATATGCCGCTGAACCTTTATATATTGGTTTATGCAATTCTAAATGGTCTCTAATTCCTCTTGGAGTTAAATCAACAATATCATTTAATTTTTTAATAAGAATATCATTATCAACTTTCCCTGATCCGTGTGTATTGACATAAAAAGATAGAGGCCTTGATACTCCAATCGCATATGCTAGCTGTATTGTGCACTTTTCAGCTAAATCGGCTGCAACAATATTTTTTGCAAGGTATCGAGCGATATATGCTGCAGATCTATCAACCTTAGTAGGATCTTTACCTGAAAAAGCCCCTCCTCCATGAGGTGCAGCTCCACCATAGGTATCAACAATTATTTTTCTACCTGTGAGTCCTGTATCTCCATCTGGACCTCCAGTCTCGAATCTGCCTGTTGGATTAATATGAAATTGAGTATTTTTTAACCATTCTGCTGGGATTGCATCTTTAATAAATGGTGTAACAATTTCTTCAACATCTGATAATTCCAAGTCTTTATCATGCTGAGTTGAAACTACTACTTCTGTGCACTCTAAAGGTGTAGAGCCATTATATTTTAAAGTAACCTGACTTTTAGAGTCAGGTTGAATTCCACTTATTGTTTTATTTTTTCTAGCTTCAGCAAGGTTTTTAAGAATCAAATGAGAATAATAAATTGGAGCAGGCATTAATACTGGTGTTTCCTTACAAGCATATCCAAACATTATACCCTGATCACCTGCGCCTTGATCTTTATTGTCTTTTGCATCAACCCCCATTGCAATATCTCCTGACTGACCATGAACGTAAGATGTAAAATTAAAATTTTGCCAATGAAACTTCTCTTGCTCATAACCAATTTCTTTTACGGCTTCCCTTGCCAATGACTCATAATCACAATTAAACCCCTCGGGTCCACGTACTTCTCCAGATACAACAACTTGATTTGTGGTTACTAATGTTTCTAAGGCAACTCTCCAATTTTCTGAATCTGGCTGTGCTAAAAAATCATCTACAATATAATCAGAAATTATATCGCAAACTTTATCGGGGTGTCCTTCAGAGACAGACTCGCTCGTAAATAAATATTCTTTATCCATATTTCTAATCTTTGGTTAATTTTGAGGTAGAATAGCCAATTAAAAAAAATAAGACTATAAAAAAATAAGCAATGTTATCCCCATATTGAGTATAAAAAGTATGACTAATTTTCTTTGGAATTTTTATATCTATATAGCTCATTTCACCACTAGGAATGATGTTTTCTATTTCACCAACGGGGTTTATTAATGCTGAAATTCCCATATTTGCTGAACGGATAAGAGGTAATCCATTTTCCACGGAACGAAATCTAACATGAGTAAAATGCTGCTTAGGCCCTGCTCCTTTTCCAAACCATGCATCATTAGTAATGTTAACTAAAACACCTGATGTAGGAAGAATATTATCTTTTACAATATTCGGAAAAATTCCTTCATAACATATAAGTGGGACTACAAAATCATTAAATGAACTATTTCGAATACCTGAACTAAATGACTCAATAGGCATAAGTTTTTTCAATCCAATTTTATCTAGTGTTTTATGGAATGGTATAAATTCTCCAAACGGTACGAGCTTTCTCTTATCATAAATTTGATTATCATATTTTACTGAATTATAAAATTCTTCGCCATGAACCCTGATGAAACCACTAAACCAATTATCTTTAATTGTTTCACGTAGCCCAAATGATGTTTCAGGAAAAAATGTTGGAATTTCATTTGAACCTAGAGCAATCATTTTTTCAAAAGATTCTTCTGACCATTTTTCATCTTGATTGAAATTAGTGCTTACTAGTCTAAATTTATCTCCACTGGTATAAATATTTTCGTAATTTAAAATTCGATTATAACCAAATAAATATAGAACGAGTAAAATAAAAATAGAAAATATACTTAAGAATATATTTATTCTTTTAAAATTTATTGCAAATATACCTGTTGCACAAAATATAGATATCAAACCTAATCCGAAAACTCCAAACAATGATAATGACTGAATAAAATTAATTGACCACGACCAACTATATGCTATCAAATTCCAAGGGAATCCTGTTAATAGAGTACTCCTAAATATTTCAAAAATAGACCAGAAGGCTGAAAAGTAAAATATTCGAGAAACATTTGAACTCCAAAAAAATGAGTTTAATAATTGCATTAATCCATAAAATATTCCAAGAATTAGTGGTAAAAATATAAGTGGAAAAGGAGCAAGAAAAGATAAATTTGAATCAAAAACAAAAATTGAATTAGTAATCCAGTAAATACTTGTAATAAAAAAACTAAATCCAAATATGATACCTGTTACAAACATTAATTTATAATCTTTTCCAAAATTTAAAAAAATATAATCATTAAGTTTAAAGAACAGGCCGATAATGATTAATGAAAAGAATGGAACATTGAATGGATCAAATGAAAGAGAAAATAGACCTCCTAAGATGAATGATAATGATAAAAATATTTTTTTTTTATTCGAAATAAAAAAATGAGAATTCATTTTTTATGGTTTTTTATAAGTTATTTTTATAGATTTAATTCTCTTAGGGTCTGCATCATTTATTTCAAAAGTCAGTCCCGATTCATGTTTAAGAATTTCACCTCTTTGTGGGACTCTCCCAGCCATAGCAACAACCAAACCACCTAAAGTTTCTACGTCTTCACTATTATTTTCTTTAAAAAAATTTATTTTTGATAGTTTTTCAAATTCTTTAATTTCAACTCTTGCACTGGCTTCAAAAGAATTAGGAGATGTTTGAGTCAACATTGGCATATTTTGAACATCATGCTCATCTTCTATTTCTCCTGTAATCTCTTCAATAACATCTTCGATAGTAACCAATCCGTCAGTTCCGCCATATTCATCAATTACAATTCCCATGTGTAATCTTGTTAACTGCATTTTCATTAATAAGTCTAATACCGGCATTGAAGGGGGTATTTCAATAATATCTCTCTTTATTTTTTTCAAAAATCCCTCTTCAAAATTTCCATCATTTTGATATTTAACAAGATCTTTTATATGGATCATTCCAATAATATTATCGAGATTTTTTTCATAAACTGGAACTCGTGAATGTGATTCTTTTATAAAAACCTCTAAAACTTTTTCAAAAGAATCATTAACTTCGACAGCGCCTATATCGGCCCTTGGAATCATAATATCAATTGATCTAATTTGATCGATCTTTAAAACATTTAATAACATTGACCTTTCTTGTTTAGTTATATTTTCATCATCTTTTTTGACAGTGTCCAAAACGGTTTCAAGATTCTCTTTAAGAGAACCATTTGTTGATATTTTTGATGAAAGAAATTTATTGAATAAATTTTTAAACATTATTGATGAAATATTTTTTGAAAGACCTTTTCTTCTATATTATTCATTTCTTCATATTGCTTATTTGTTTTATGATCAAATCCAAGTAAATGAAGAACACCATGAATTGTAATCTTTGATAAATATTTATATTTTTGAATTTTAAGTTTCTTAGACTCATTTAAAATTTTTTGAAGTGAAATGGCAATATCTCCAATCTCATAATTATCACCAAAGATATTTTCATTCATTTGAAAAGCAAGGACATTGGTTGATTTATCTTTATTTCTATATCTCTTATTAAGTAATCTTATCTTAGAATTTGAGGTAAGTAAAAAATTTACTTCTAAACCATTATTTTTGCTGTTATTTGCCATGGCTAGAGTTACTTTAGCCGCTTTTAAAATACTTTTTCTAAATAGTGGCATTTCTTTTCTCCAGCAAGGTTCGTCAACATTAAAACTAACTTTAATCATTTGTATGGATAAATATTAAGATGAAGTATCAAATAAATCTTTGACATGTTCGTCATGTGCATCATATGCATTGATTATTTTTGTAACCATTTCATCTCTTACAATATCTTTTGAGTCAAAACTAATAACTTCAATATCATCGATATCTTCCAAAATTTTAATTGATTTAATTAAACCTGAATCACTTTTTCTATTTAAATCTGTTTGAGAAGGATCTCCTGTAACAACCATACGAGAATTTTTACCACATCTAGTTAAAAACATCTTAATTTGATTATGAGTAGCATTTTGTGCTTCATCCAAAATAACAAATGAGTTATTTAACGTTCTACCTCTCATAAATGCTAATGGTGCGATTTCAATTTCTGCCGATTGGATTTTGCGAATAGCAACTTCAGATGGTATTAGATCGTATAAAGAGTCATACAGAGGTCTAAGGTAAGGATCAACTTTTTCTTTCAAATCTCCAGGTAAAAATCCTAACTTTTCTCCAGCTTCAACTGCAGGCCTAGATAATATTATTCTATCAAATTTATTATCTAATAATTGTGACACCGCAGCTGCTACAGCTAAAAATGTTTTGCCTGTACCTGCAGGTCCTATAGCAAAAATAATCTGTTTTTTTTGCAAGATTTCTAAATATTCATTTTGTTTTTTACTCTTTCCAACGACATCACATTTACTTGTTTTTGTCACAGTTAAATTTTTGACATTCTCTGAAGTGTCTGAAATTCTCATTTTGAGATTCTCCTGTATTATATTTTTATCTCTTATACTTTTATTGAATTTAATTTGATAGATTGTTTTTAAAATAACATCTCTTAATAAGTTTCGATATTTCTTTTCTCCTTGAATATTTAACTGGTTTCCCTTTTGAAAAACTTTTAAAGGCAATATAGATTCAAAAAAAGAAATATTTATATTATTAATTCCAAATATTTCTAAAACATCAGAATTATTAATATTCATAATTAATGAATTCGAAGGAATATTCGATATTTGATGAGGAATTATCTCTAAGTTTTTATTTTTCAAAATATAAAGCTAATATGTATTAAGCAATACCATACAAACTCTTATGGTTGCAAGATTTTATTTTAACATCCATTTCTTCACCAATTTTTACTAATTGAGATTCTAAATAAACAGACTGCATGTATGGTGTTCTTCCAAAAAAGTATTTGGGATTACTTACACTTTGATTCTCTACGAGAACTTTTACATCTTTATTGCAAAAGGAATTGTTATATTTAAATTGTATATCCTTTAGCTTATCCTGAAGAATAGACAATCTTTCTTTTTTAACTTGTAAACTAATCTCATCTTCTTCTGATGCTGATTTAGTTCCTGGTCTTTCACTATATATAAATGAATAAGATTGAGTAAATTTTACTTCTTCAACTAATTTTAGGGTTTCATTAAAGTCTTTATCAGTTTCACCAGGGTATCCAATTATGAAATCCGATGAAATTTCAATATTGGGATTTGATTTTTTTAATTTTTCAATCGTCTTTCTATAATAATACGAATTATATTTTCTGTTCATCTTTTTTAAAATTCGATCTGATCCAGACTGAACAGGTAAATGCAGAAAAGGCATTAGTTTTTTATTTTGTGAATGTAACTTTATTAGTTCATCTGTCATATTTATTGGATGAGAGGTCGTGTATCTTATTCTTTTGACTTCATTAATTTCACTAATAAGATTAATTAAATAACTTAATTCATATTTTCTACCATTATAGGAATAATTGTACGCATTAACATTTTGACCAAGAAGAATAATTTCACTAGCACCTTTAGCTGATAAAGATTCTGCTTCTCGCTTGACATCATTAAAATGTCTTGAGTACTCAGGTCCTCTTGTAAAAGGAACAACGCAGAATGAACAAAATTTATCGCATCCTTCTTGAATAGTTATAAATGATGAAACTCCTTTTGATTTTTTTTCTCCATCAATATAATCAAATTTTTCGTTTATAATAAAATCAGTATTTATTAACTTTTCTTTATACTTTTCCTTATCCTTAATCATCTGAGGCAATAAATGATAGCTTTGAGAACCTAAAACAATATCTATATTATTGTTCTTATTAAACATTTCTGAATTTTCGGCTTGTGCCACGCAACCTACAACTGCTATTGTTTTATTTTTATTTAATTTAGTTACTCGGCCTATATCAGAATAGACTTTATGTGCAGCTTTATCTCTAATATTGCAAGTATTAAATACTACTAAATCAGCATTGCCAATCTCACTGTTCTCAATCATTCCTTGATTTTCAAGTATCGATGTAATTTTTTGACTATCATATACATTCATCTGACAACCATATGATTTTATAAAAAATGATTTTGAATTCATAAATTATATTTTAATTGTTTTATTTAAACCAATAAGTATTTGCTCTTCACAAAATGAAGTGAGCTCTTTTCTGTTATCAAACCTACTCATAGAAACTTCTGGATGAAATATAAGACTTACTGTTATTGAGCCACTTGATAGAAACTCTTTCATCGAACTGACCATTGAAGTTTCACCAACCCAGGCAATAAATCTTCTTGAGTACATTCCCATTGGCAAATTATTTTTACGAACATAGCAGATCGATATTGGTTGCACTTTAATTAATCTATCACTTGAATTTATGCATTCAAATAGTGAAGATTTAAATTTCTTTATACTATTGCCATCTGAAGTTGTGCCTTCAGGAAAAAGAATTAAACTCTCTCCGTTTAATAGCTTGTCTTTTATGAAATTATTATACTGGAAAATCATATTTTTACTTGAATTATCTATAAAAAATGTATTGCTTAATTTTGCTAAGAATCCAAATATTCCCATCGATGCAACTTCTTTCTTGGCAATAAATCTTGCATTTAACACTGATCCTAGGCACAAAATATCAAACCAAGAAACATGGTTAGCAATATAAAGTGTCCCTACATCTTCCTGTTTATGTTTCTTTTTCCTTAATCCTGAAATCTCAACGTGAATTCCAGCAATATTTTTTATAATTCTATAAAAGAAGAGTGGATAAATATTTTTTAAATTAAGCTTAGAAATATTTAATGATATTTGGATCGGAATCGTAATTATTATAAAAATACTTAAACATAATAAAATAGAAAATAATCTTAATGATCGCATAAAAATTAATAATTATTTTTTTTGAATTTTTTTTCCATATAATTCCAACCTATGATCTACTAGATTAAATCCTAGTTCTCTAGATATTTTGTTTTGTATTTTTTCAATTTCTTCATTTATAAATTCGTGAACTTCACCTGTATCTATATCAATTAGATGATCATGATGTTGAGCAGAAATTGATTCATATCTTGATCTACCATCTTTGAAATCATGTTTTTCTAAAGCGCCATACTCTTCAAATAATTTAACTGTTCTATAGACTGTAGCTATACTTATATTTTTATCTTTTTCATTAGCTTTTATGTGGATTTGATTTACATCTGGGTGTCCACCCATTTTATCAATGACGTCAGCTATGATATTTCTCTGCTCTGTCATTCTTAGTCCTTTTTCACTACAAAGCTTTTTTAAATCTATCATTTTTACATTTTAAAAAAAATTTTTTGTATACAGCGGTTTTGGTATATAATTTTTTTCACTTAAATTTTTTGTTACTTTATAAATATCATTAATTTTATAGTCTATTATCTCAACTAATTTAACTGTTTTTGTTTTTTTCTTATTAAACAAATACTTCTTAAGTTCTAATGCATCACAAATAATTCTTGATTCATCATTAAATGTAATCAATTTTTTTCTAAAATCTAGTAATTCAGGAACTGATTTTGCTGTACCAGAAGAGTCAAATTTTTGAAGAAAAAAACTATTTTGATTATTTTTAATTAATATATTTTTTACTCCAGGCTTGCAATCTTGGATTGTTAATAAATTTAAAACTTCAAATTTAGATATTCCTAAAACTTTTATATTCAGATAGACATTTATCATTTTTGCAAAAGTAATAGCTGACCTAATTCCAGTAAAGCTTCCTGGTCCAGTTACTAAAATAATTTTCTTTATTGATTCGTAACTTGATCCAATTTTGGTTAATGACTTTTCAATCTCTAATATTAATTTTTCAGAAATATTTCTTAATTTGCTGCTTTTCTTTTTAAGAATTATCTCTTTATTTCTTAAAAAAGCAAATTCAAGTCCTTGTGTGCAGTCTATTATTAAAATCATAATCTTGATATTTATATTATATATAATAGAAACTAAGTAATAAAAAAATGAAGAATGATTCGTTGTAAAAAACTTTTAATATCAATATTCTTTTTAGCTTGCTACTTTACTTCTATTTGCTCTTCTATTTCTGAAACAATAGAGGATAATGGAGCTTCTGTCTTTATGTATCATAGGATTGGTGAAGATAAATATCCTTCAACTAATGTTACCATTGAGCAATTTAATAATCATATTGATTACATTTCTGAAAATAGTTTTAATATTGTACCCCTTAAGGAAGTTGTATCAATTATACTTAATCAAAAAAATTTTGATAAGAATACAATTTCATTTTCAATAGATGACGCATACGAATCTTTTTATTTAAATGCTTGGCCAAAATTTAAAGATAGTAATATTCCTGTAACTTTATTTATTTCAACAGAGATAATAGATAACAAAACAAGTGGTTATATGACTTGGGATCAAATAAGAAACTTTATAAATGAGGGGGGCATGGTTGGTCAGCATACTTCAACCCACTTACATATGCCACTAAGCTCTAATGATATAATTAAGAAAGATATTTTGAATTCACATAAATCTTTTATGAAAGAATTAGGATTCATACCTGAATTATTTGCTTATCCATATGGTGAAACAAGTTTAGAAGTAATTAATATTTTAAAAGAATTTAATATTTCTCATGCTTTTGGTCAACATTCAGGAGTTATATCAATATATGACAATAAATATTATCTACCTAGATTTTCATTGAATGAACAGTTTGGAGATATAGACAGATTTATTTTTGCTGCTGAATCATTCCCAATAGTCATTGAAGATTTTATACCAAGCGAAATGTATTTAACTGAAAATTTAAAACCAAAAATCGAATTTACAATTAAAAGTGATATCAATATTGATCAATTAAACTGTTTTGCAAATCCAGGTGGGAATTGGTCTAGTCAACAAATTACAAATATAACTGAAACAAGAGTGCAGATTTTACTAAGTGATCACTTCAAAAGTGGCAGAGCAAGAATCAACTGTACAGTGCAAAAAGATAAAAACTGGCACTGGTTTGGATATCAATTTCTAATTAAATAATATCTATTTGATCTAACTGAATTGAAAATTTATCAATTCTAACATCGTCAAAATCATCGAGATCATTTGACTTAATGATAAGTTTGATTTTTTCAAGGTAATCCTTGTCTGTAGAGTAGTTGTATAAATACTCTACCAATTCAATTCCATCAATTTTTATGCCATTTTTTCTCATGACAAATCTATTAAGCCTAAATTCGTTATAATGGTAATTTGAATTAAGATTTTTCATATAAGAGGAAACAGAACTTTTTAAATTTTTAAAAGATTTAATTTCATGAATCTCACTTTCAGATCTTTCTTCAGGAACAATTCCTTTTCCTTCTCCCCAAACATATTGACCAAAAAGAGCATTTCCTTCTGAAGCAAACCTAGATGTTCCCCAACCGCTTTCTACTGCAGCTTGTGATAATGCAATTGAAACTGGAATAGCATCTATTCTCATTAACAATTCACCAATTGATTGATCATTTACTTCATATTCTTCCATTTTTTTTCTTAGCCACAATGCCTCACTTCTTTTTAAAAAATTAAATTTATTTTTTAATTTTTCTATTTCAATATTTTGAGAAACTAACTTTTCATTTTCTTTAACAATAATTGGAAGCGCTACCTTAATAAATAAGTTCTTCCTTAATTTTGAAGAATATATATTTTTAAAATCATCAGGAAACTTAGCAATTATGACATCTGGAACTTTTTTGCTTTTCTTAATATATTCAATATCAAATAGCTGATGGTCAAGCCTTTCAATCAATATTTCAGAAGTTAATATTTTGTTTATGCTGAAGTCATTTTGATTAATTTTTTTCTTATATTTTTCTTCAACTGGCATATTAATGAAATCCTGTCGATCAGATACATTATGCTTTAAATAAATTGAATGGCTAAAAATTAGAGAGGTCAAAATTGTGAAGGTAAATAAAAAGATGATCAAATAATATATTTTGAATAATAAATTTAACTCTTCACTCTTATTTTGAAATAAAAACCTAGTTATGATATTTTTAATCATAAGACCTGCTCAACTTTTTTAACTTCAGGAATTTTATTTTTTAACAAATTTTCAATACCATTCTTCAATGTAAGTGTCGCACTTGGACACCCTGCGCAGCTACCTTTTAATTGAAGATATACTATACCTTCTTTATATTCTCTAAACTCAACGTCTCCTCCATCTTGAGAAATAGCTGGTTTAATTTTTGACAGCAATACACCTTCAATTGTTTTTACAATATCATAATCATCCTTTTGAAATTTAATTACATTTAAACTCTCCTCATGGGGAACTAAGTTAACCGCTTTTTGACCTGAACTTAAATGATCAGAAATTATTTTTAATATTGGTGCTTTTAATTGATCCCATCCATAATCAGATTTACTAATTGAGACAAAATTTTTTCCAAAAAAAACTTTTTCTATTCCATCAATTTGCAGTAAAGATTTTGCAAGGTCAGAATTTCTACAGTCGCTAGTTTTTAAAAATTCATAAGAACCTGATTCTAAAATATCACTTTCAAATAAAAATTTTAAAGCGTTTGGATTAGGTGTAGTCTCTGTTTGTATAAACATTATTAAATATTCAAAAGATTCATTAATTTATATATTTAGATTCTCTAAAAAATCATGATAAAAACTTATTTTTTTTTAAGTTACTGAATTAATGTATTTTTTTATTCTGCTTTTGAAGCAAGATCATCTATTTCTTCATTTGATAAACCCTGGGGGACAATAACGATTGGCACTGGAAGTTTACCTGATTTTTGACCTGCTAATAATGTAACTAGCGGTCCAGGCTTTTCTCCACTAGATGCAGCTAATACCAAAAATCTTACGGCATCGTCCTCTTCTAAAACTTCAATTATCTTCTCACTAGCTATTCCTTCCTTGACACTTAATTCAGGAGTAATTCCATTAAGATCATTTATAATTTTTGCCCATTTTTTTAATTTTTCTTCTGCCTCATCTCTTGCTTCTTGTAATATTATTTCTTCAACTGACTGCCAATGTTGAGGGTCGTGATGCTCTATAATTTTTAGTAATACAATGCCACCTTTTGTACTTGCTGCTCTTCTTGAAACAAATCTCACTGCTACTTCTAACTCTTCAGAGTCATCTACTATTACTAAAAATTTTGACCTATGTTTCATTTTTTAATAAACCCAATTATATCATAAACTTCAGATAATGTCTTCATAGCTCTTTCATTGGCCTTTTCAGCTCCATCTTTGATAATAGAATCCAGATAGACTTTATCATTCATTAATTTTGAGATTTCTGAATTAATTGGAGAGATAAGCTCAATTAGAGCATCTGATAGATTTTGTTTAAACCCAGCAAAATTTTTACCACTATAAATACTAATCAATTCTGATTTGGGTTTTTGTATTACTCCACTAAAAATGTTAAGTAAATTATTTACTTCAGGTAGTTCATTTATTTCTTTTTCTGTATCAGGCATTACAATATCTGCTGTTTTCGCCTTTTTAATTTTTTTTCTAATGCTTTCTTCATTATCCATTAAGCTAATTCTTGAATAATCAGATTCTTCTGATTTACTCATTTTTTCCAGACCATTTCTAAGTGACATAATTCTTGATATATTTTTATCAATAAAAGGTTCAGGCAAAGGAAAAAAATCTTTAACTTTGAAGTCATTATTAAATTTTTGAGCAATATCTCTGGTCAATTCCAGGTGTTGTTTCTGATCATTGCCAACGGGAACGTGTGTAGCTTTATAAAGTAAAATATCTGCTGCCATTAAGGTTGGGTAAGAAAATAATCCAGAACTGGCATTTTCTTTATCGTTTCCTGCCTTTTCTTTAAACTGCGTCATCCTGTTAAGCCAACCTATTCTGCAAACACAATTAAGAATCCATGCAAGCTCTGCATGAGATGAAACGTGGCTTTGATTGAAAATAATACTTTTTTTAGGATCTATTCCACTTGCTATATATGTAGCCACAACTTCATAAGTATTATTTTTTAATTCATTTGGATCTTGCTTAACAGTTATAGCATGCAAATCTACTACACAGAACAAACAGTCATATTCATGTTGCATTGAAATAAAGTTTTTAATTGCACCCAAATAATTTCCAATGTGCAAATCTCCTGAAGGTTGCACACCTGAAAAAACAATTTTATTCTTTGAGTTATTCATTGATTAAGAAATTCTTTTTTATTTCATTATATGAGAAAGGTTTATAAAAAGAAATTAAGAAGAAATAAAGAATTATAGAAGATAGTAAAATCACTGAAATTCCTAATAATTTATATACTAGAAATTCGTTAAAATAATAAGAGTAGTAATAACTTGCTACTAATAAATAAAAACCCAGCACTGCTGATGCACAAATAATGACCAATAGTGGAGAAACAATAGCTCTGCTTAAATTAAAGTATTTTTTCTTTGATAAAAAAATATATAGCACCAGCACATTTAACCAAGCTGAAATAGATGTCGCTAAAGCAATTCCCACAAATCCAATATGGTAAAACAATAAAACACTTAAAATAGTATTTATAGCCAAATTAAAGAATGAAATAATCAGAGGCAGTCTTGCATTTTCATAAGCAAAAAAGACAGGGGTTAGTATTTTAACTAAAATAAAAGCTACTAATCCAAATGAAAACATTTTTAAAGCCGAAGAAGTTTCACCTGTTGCGAAACTAGTAAATTCTCCTCTTTCAAATAAAACTTGAATAATAATGTCAGAAATAAAATAAATACCAATAGATGCAGGTACACTAATAATAAGTGCAAATTTAATAGTTTTTTCTATTGAACTATGGACTTCAGGTAATAAATTCTCTTTTATTTTTTTCGAAATACTTGGCAATAGAGCAATGCCTAAAGCAATCCCAACCAATGCTAACGGTAGTTGGTAAATTCGTTCAGCATAATATAAATATGAAACTGCACCAGATTCATATGAAGCTATGATTGTTCCAATTAATATATTAATCTGTAATAAACCAGAGGAAAAAAAACTAGGAAAAAATAAATTAAAGAAACCTTTAACTGAGCTTGATATTTTTCGAGTAAATAAAACAACTATTTTGTTTGAGTTAATAGAAAAAAATAAAAATATTACCTGTATAATTCCTGCAATCAAAACCCCCCATGATAAAAATTCTAAAAATCTGTTAGAAAAATAGTAAGAAAAGATTAACGATAAGCATAAAATGACATTTAAAATTATAGGCAATGCTGCAGAAAGTGCGAATTTACCATTAGCATTTAATATAGATGAATATATTGAGGAGATACTAATAAAAATAAGAAAAGGAAATATAATTCTAGAAATATAAACTAACTTAGAAAATTTTTCTTCGTCTTCAATAAATCCTGGTGCAATCAGTTGTATAAAATATTGCATAAATATTTCAACCAGAATGACTATTAATAAAGTTGAAAAAGTTAAGATTGATATGATGTTACCAGCAAATATTCCTGACTCATTTTTTTCTTTTCCTAATACTAATTTTGAATAAATTGGTACAAATGCAGAATTAAGCGCTCCTTCTGAAAATATTCTTCGGAATGTGTTTGGAAATCTAAAAGCTACAAAAAAAATATCTGCTAAAAAACCTGCACCAAGAAAATTTGCAATTAAAATATCTCGTAAAAATCCAAAAATTCTGCTTAAAAAAGTAAAAAATGAATATATTGCTGAAGATTTAAGAATGTTCATATGGTACTTGTTGATTAATATATTTTGATCTAAATAAAGGCAAAATTAAGAATTTTAAAGTAACCTATTATATAGGTTTTGAATTTGAATAGCAGGTAAAAACCTATATAAGTAGGCGCAGAGAAAAACTATGACAAAAAAAGATAGAGAAGAGCACTTTAGTGAAAAAGAGGCTTTATTATTTCATGCCCATGGAAAACCTGGGAAAATTGAAATAAAACCTACAAAACCATTATCTACACAAAGGGACTTATCCCTTGCTTACTCACCTGGAGTGGCAGCCCCAGTTAATGCAATCTCAGATGATGAAAGTTCTGTTTATGATTATACAAGTAAGGGAAATATAGTAGCGGTTATATCAAACGGAACAGCTATTCTTGGTCTTGGGAATTTGGGAGCTCATGCTTCAAAACCAGTAATGGAGGGTAAGTCAGTTCTTTTTAAAAGATTTTCAGACATAGATTCTATCGATTTAGAAGTCGATACAGAAGATACAGAAGAGTTTATTAATTCCGTAAAATTTTTAGGTCCATCATTTGGTGGAATTAATTTGGAGGACATAAAAGCTCCTGATTGTTTTATTATAGAAGACTCATTAAAAGAGTCGATGGATATTCCAATATTTCATGATGATCAACATGGAACTGCAATAATTTCTGCTGCTGCTCTTATCAATGCTTTAGATCTAGTGGGTAAAAAAATCACTGACGTCACTATCGTTATCAATGGAGCTGGTGCTGCGGGTATTGCTTGTTTGGAACTTTTAAAATCAATGGGACTTCCAAATGAAAATGGAATTTTGTGTGATACAAAAGGTGTAATTCACACTGATAGAAAAGAAAATATTAATCAATGGAAATCTGCTCATGCTATTAAAACAAAAAAAAGATCTCTTAAAGATGCATTAAAAGGAGCTGATGTTTTTTTTGGATTATCTAAAGGAAATATAGTTTCTCAAGAAATGGCAAAATCAATGGCTGAAAAACCAATAATATTTGCCATGGCTAATCCTGAACCGGAAATACTTCCTGAAATTGTAAAAGAATGTAGGCCTGATGCTATAATAGCAACGGGTCGATCTGACTATCCTAATCAAGTAAACAATGTTTTAGGTTTTCCATATATATTTAGAGGGGCATTAGATGTAAGGGCTACAACAATAAATTTGGAAATGAAAGTAGCTGCAGCTAAAGCAATTGCTGAACTTGCAAAAGAAGATGTTCCAGATGAAGTAGCGAATGCTTATCCGGGCCAAAGACCCCAATATGGACCGGACTACATTATACCTTCACCATTCGATCCTAGACTCATTAGTAAGGTCCCGCCTGCTGTAGCCAAGGCAGCAATGGAAACAGGAGTTGCAAGAAAAGCAATTGTTGATATGGAACAATACTCAAGTGATCTTTCCGCAAGACTTAATCCTTCTGAAGGATTATTGCAAAAAATATTTCAAGAAGTAAAAGAAAATCCTAAAAGGGTTATTTTCACAGAGGGTGAAGAGGAAGACATGATTAGATCTGCTGCCATCTTTCTTAATAATGGCATGGGGACACCAATTCTTATTGGTAGAGAAGAAATTATTAAACAAAAAATGTCTGATATTGGTCTAGATTTTTTTGATCAAATGGAAATACACAGTACTAGAAATAAATCTGAACATGATCGCTATGCTGAACATATATATGGAAGACTTCAGAGAAAAGGGTTTTTAAAGAAGGATTGCCTTGAATTATTAAGTAACGAGAGAAATGTTTTTGCGGCATGTATGGTTTCACTTAATGATGCTGATGCAATGATATGTGGGCTCACAAGAAGCTATGCTGCCTCACTAGAAAGTATTGAGTACGTGCTTGATCCAATCCCAAATAAAACAATATTAGGCATGACAGTCATGCTGTGTAATGGCAGAACTATATTTGTTGCTGACTCCAATGTTCATGATATGCCTAATGCCAAACAGCTTGCAAATATTACACAAGAAAGTGCTGAAGTTGTAAGAGATGTTTTTGGAATAGAGCCGAGAGCTGCACTGGTTTCATACTCAAATTTTGGCAAGCCTTTTACAGAAAGATCTGTGTATATGAAAGATGCAATTAAAATCCTTGATGAGAGAAATGTTGATTTTGAATACGATGGTGAAATGGGAGCTAATATTGCACTTAATGAAAACTTAATGAAACTTTACCCTTTTTGTAAGCTGACAGGTCCAGCTAATTTGCTAATTATGCCTGCTATACACAGTGCAAGTATTTCAACAAAAATGCTTCAAGAGTTAGGTGGCGGTAACCTTGTTGGTCCTTACTTAGTTGGATTTAAAGAAAGAATTCAAATTGCTCCTCATGGAGCTAATGTTTCAGACATAGTAAATCTTGCTGCACTTGCAGCATATAAAAGTTAGTTGTTGAGAAACCCAGCAATTTCTTCTGTTGCTTTTTTTGCTTCAGGCAAGAAGCCGAATACCTGCCATACATGAGGAAGATTTTTGTAAACACTTAAAGTGACTTGATTATTTCCATTTTTGATTTTTTTTGCGACTTCAGTTGAGTCGCTTAATAGTATCTCGATATCACTTACTTGAATTAATGTTTCGGGAAAAGAAGCATAATTGGCAAAAATTGGAGATATAAATGGGTTCTTATAATCTTGATTTGGTGCATACCATTCTTCAACATTTTTTTTCATAGATTTCGAAGTAGAAAGCCAATCATCATAAGATAAGTACGGATCTTTTTTAGAATTCATTTTAATACTTTCTCCTTCACCTGTTAAATCAGTCCAGGGTGATAATAAAAATAATTTTTTAGGGACACTTTTACCTAGCTGCTGCAACTTTAATGTACTTACTAAAGTTAAATTGCCTCCAGCTGAATCACCTCCAAAAAAAATATTATTACTATTATATCCAATTTTAATTAGTGCTTCATAGCTTGCAATTGCATCATTCAGTGCTGCAGGATAAGGCTTTTCAGGAGCTAATGAATAATCAATAGCATAGATATTAATTTTTGATTTTTCACACAAATCCGCTAAAAAATTTTTATGCGTTTCTGGAGATCCAGCTACATAACCACCTCCATGAAAATATAATATACAATTATTTTTATTATGTTCTTCTTTTGAAAATTTTAGAGTTCTTATTTTATTAAGGTGAATTTCATCGATAGAAACATCAAAATCTTTCGAACCAAATATTTTTTCTGTAAGCCATTCAGACAAGACTGAATCAGTTTTTTCTTCATAACCTTTTTGATTCATCATTTTCCTAGCATCTAAGTAAGAAGATTCCTCAACACTAGTTTTTTTTTGTTTGATATATTTTTTTAAAATGAAATTTACAAAGACTGATTGAATACTCATTGGTTAATCCCTTTATTTATTATTAAGATTATTCCAGATAATTTTTGCGATATCAATTTTATATAGTCTTTTAATTTCTTGTATACATGTAGGAGAAGTTACGTTTATTTCTGTCAAAAAATTGCCTATTACATCAATTCCTACAAAAAAAAGACCATTTTCTAATAAATCATCTTTTAAAAAATTACATATTTCAAGGTCTCTTTTAGAAAGCTTAGTCTTAATACATTTTCCTCCAACGTGAATATTTGACCTAATTTCATTGCCTTGTGGCATTCTTTTAACGGCTCCTACGGGATTACCATTAACTAAAATAATTCGTTTATCTCCTTTTTGTATTTCGGGTAAAAACTTTTGAACTATAAAAGGCTCATTACTTTTGTTTAGAAAAATTTCCAATATTTGCTTATAGTTTCTGTCAGACTTATTTAAAAAAAATATTCCCTCTCCTCCATTCCCATAAAGAGGCTTAATTACACAATTTTTATATATCCTCATAAATTGATTAACTTCTTTCTCAGATCTTGTGATGATTGTTGGAGGAATTAATTTAGGATACTTTAGCATTAATAACTTTTCAGGAGCATTGCGAATACCTCTTGGGTGATTAATAATTTTGGTTTTAGAATTTACCTGCTCAAGTAAATGCATTGAGGAAATATAAGACATATCGTACGGGGGATCTTGACGAACGAAAATTATATCTAAAGAACCTAAGTCTAATGTTTTTTTTGACCCTAATTTATATGCTTTGAAATTGGCGGATGTAAATTTGATCTGACTTGATTGAGCTAAGACTTTATTTTTTTGAAAATGAAGATCATTTGGATGAAATATATAATTGGTATTCTTTCTTTTTTGTGATTCATAAATTAAAGGCAGTGTACTATCTGTCTTAAAATTAAGAGCAGATAATTGATCCATCTGAAAACCAATCTTCATAAAGAACTAATAATTTTCAGTATTTATTTCAATATAATCTATCACATCAATAACCCCATATACCTCTTTACATAAATCAATTACCGATAGTCGTTCATCTTCACTTTCAGCAATTCCAATCACGTAAACAATACTATTAACCGTTTCAACAGTATAATTTATGTATGGTAAATCAGAGTTGAGTAATAGTTTTCCTCTTATTTTTGTACTTATGACTAAATCATCTGCAAAATTTAAAATATTATCATCATTACTAATCTGCAGTTCATTTATTACAGTTTTAACTCCATTTATACCCCAGGCTCCTCTAGTAGCTTCAATTCTGAGATCACTATTATCCACTGTTCCAGTAAGTAAAACCCTACCTTGAGTGACTTCAACATCTACATTAAAAAATATATTTTCATTAGTATCAAAGTATAAATTTTTAATTTGAGCTTTAATTAGAGTATCATCAACAAATTCTCCCAGAGTTCTTTCTTCTTTAGAAACTGCAATTGCAGTTGAAGCAGTTCCAACCGCAAGTTGAGGTGTACAATGAGAAAATAAAAAAAATAATATAAGTAAAAAATTTAATTTATAAAAAAATTTAATTTTGGTGGCCATTGGTTCAAATATAAACAATATTTTTGATCTTAACAATTTTATATTTATCTCTTATTTTTAATAATCAATTGATAAACTCTTCTTCTAGAAACTTGATGTTTTTCAGCTATTAGTTTCGATATACAGGAAATACCTAATTTTTTAATTTCAAAATCTTTGACAGAATCTAATATTTGCTGATCAGAAATTACTGTTGATTGCTTGGAGTCACTTGCACTAATTACAACTGTTATTTCACCCAGAATTTTATCTTTTTTTTCAAGATTCTCTAAAACATCAATAATATTGCCATTTAATATTTCTTCATTTTTTTTTGTAAGTTCTCTAATTAATGCAATCTTTCTATCTCCGATAATCTTGAATATATCAGTTAATGTTTTTATTATTCTTTTAGGGGATTCAAAAAAAATAGTTGTTTCGTTTGATTTATCAATTCTATCGTAAAATAGTAGTTGTGATTTTTTATTACGTGGGATGAATCCTAAAAAAGTAAATTGTTCTGTCGAGATTCCTGAAATAACTAAACTTCCGATTACTGCAGATGGTCCAGGAATTGATGATACATTTATATCGTTTTCAATGCACATTTGGATAAGATCCAAGCCTGGATCGGAAATAGTAGGAGTTCCAGCATCAGAAATTAGGGAAATAATCTGATTTGACTTTAATTTAGGAAGTATCATCTCAATCATTTTTTTTGAATTATGTTGATGAAATGATCTCATTGAACATTTTATGCCATATTTGGATGTTAATTTTTTGCTAATTCGTGTGTCTTCACATAAAACTAAACTAGAGGAAGATATTATGTTTAAGGCTCTTATGGTTATATCAGAAAGATTTCCTATCGGAGTTGCAACTACATATAAGCCTCCCTCAATGTTTTCTCCATTAAGACGATCATTTATAAATTTTAAATCAAAGTTACTTTTCATATTCTGCTTACTAGAAAATAATATCATAATATTTATTTTTTTTACTTCTTTAATATTATTTGGATGTGAAACAAACCAGATACAGACAAAAACTACCACTATTAAAACTGCTCAAAATATAGAAAATATTTTAAACAAGACTAATGCTGAAATTAAATCAACTATAGAAAAATCCTCTCCTGATCCTGATCCTGATCCTGATTCTGATCCTGATCTTAAATCTAACGTTGAGGCTAATGATAATCCTCTTTATCTTTCATCTAATACTAAGACGAAAGATGATCCTCTTAAAGTTGGAATACTTCTCCCTCTCACAGGAAAATATTATCAGATTGGAAACTCTCTATTAAATTCAGCACAACTTGCGCTCAATAAAACTCAAAATAAGAATATCAAATTTATTATTCAAGATACTGGGAATGAAAATAATATAACAAAAAATTTTTATAGTCTTTTGAATGAAGATGTAAATATTATCTTGGGTCCTATTTTCTCAGAAAATATAATAAAAATTCAACCATTAGCAAAAGATGAAAATATAAATATCATCACCTTTTCAAATAACACAAAAGTAACTCAAAAGAATTTATATATATTCGGGCTTACACTTGAAGATGAGATTAAAACTATTTTACAATATTCTGAGAAGTTAAAAAATAAAAAACTGGCTGCTATTCTGCCAAATAATGAATATGGGAAAAGAATCAAAAATGAAATTATAAAGTTTGTAAATAATAATCCGACTCAGTTAGTTAAAACAGTAATGTACAACGCTGCAGATCCTGATTTTTATGAAGTTTCAAAAAATATATCTAACTATGAACAAAGGAATATTAATTTAGGATTAAAAATTAAAGAGCTTGAAATGCTTAATACTGAGGAATCAAAAAAAGAGGTGAGAAGATTAAAAAATCTTGATACATATGGAGACCTTCCTTTTGACTCATTATTTATTGGAGTAGAAAATTTTAAACAATTATCAATGATAAGCTCGATATTGCCATATTATGATGTTGATCCTAAAAAAATTCAATATTTGGGGAATACCGTTTGGGACAAAGACTCAATTGTTAAAGAACCAGGTTTAAATAACTCTCTTTTTACAAGCCTTAGCAATAACTCGTCTAAAAATTTTGAAAATGAATATATTGAAATGTTTAATCAAAAGCCTCATCCAGTAGCCAGCTTAGCTTATGATGCTATTGGGCTGGTAAGTAATCTTAATCAAAATAATCTTAGTATAGATGCTTTATCACTCACCTCAAAAAGAGGCTTTAGTGGAATTAATGGTAAATTTAAATTCTTGAATAATGGAAATATTGAAAGATTTCCAAATATCTACAAAGTTAAAAACCAAAAGCTATATAAGGTAGAAAATTAATCTAAATTTTTTTTAGATATGAATTTAATTTTTGAAAAGCTATAGCTCTATGACTTATTCTTTCCTTAAAACTATATGTCATTTCACCAAAAGTTTTTTTATATCCATTGGGAACAAAAATAGGATCATATCCAAAACCGTTATTGCCTCTTGGAGGAAATTGAAGGTGACCGTAAACTTTCCCCTCAAAAACTTTATATGTATTATCTGGAAAATATAGACTTAATGCACAAACAAAAAATGCCCTTCTATCTTTTTTGGTCATACTGCAAATAGTTTTCATTTTTTTTTCAATCTTATTCATTGCTATACTAAAATCTTTTTTTCTACCTGCCCATCTCGCAGAATAAATTCCAGGTTCATTATTAATTAATGGGATACAAAGTCCGCTATCATCAGCAATTGCAATAAGGTTTGTTTTTTTTGATGTATTTTTAGACTTAAGAACTGAGTTTTCGATAAAAGTTAAACCTGTTTCCCTTGGTTCATTAATGTTAAATCTTTTTAAAGATATTGTTTCAATACCTTGTTTTTTTAATAAGGCATTAATTTCTCGAACCTTACCTAGGTTATGGCTTGCAACAACAATTTTTTTAGGAAATTTATTCAAATATAATCATTTAGATAATTGGGCATAAATTATAAGGACGATCCCCGTTCATCATTTTCAAAAATTTATGACGTATTAGACCTTTTACTTCTGTATCAGATATTCGAATAGGAATAAGTTGCGTCTCCCTTAATGTGTTGGACTTGTTATTAAAGGCAAGTATACGAGTACTTGGTCCTTGCCAATAACTTGACTTTAATAATGTCTCATCAATTGAATGGCCTATAAAAAATTCACTATCTTTATCCCAATGAACATTGTTTAAAAGTTGCTCGGGAGTAATAAACATATCAATCTCATACTGAACAATCTCTTTACTTATTGGACAATAGGTGAATTGTTCATATCTCTCGATATCACAATCATTATTCATTAACTCATATTGAATTCTTGGTAGATATTGGTTTATTACAACATTATTAAATTCATCAGATACAAAGTTATAAATATCTGGATTTTTAAGCACAGCATCATTCCATAAAGGTCTAATTTTTTCTTCTACACTAAATTTATTAATATTTAGCTCACATTTTTGCTCATGATTCTTATCAATAATAGAATAAACATCATTAGAGTCTTTTTCAAAAGACCATCCAAAATCTTCAATATTTTTTGCTCCTACATTAGAAAAAGTAAAAAAAATTGCTGTGGCCAAGAATACAAACAGATATTTATACATAATTATAAATTTCTTTTTAAATCTAATGAAATAATATCATCTAAACCTCTCATTATAAAGATAAATTAAATTAGCAATGCGAGGTCTTGACGGTCATAGTTTAGATCATTACATATAAAATAATTGAAATGAATCATGACTAAAAAAAAGACTAAAACAAAAAATACTAAAACTGATTCTGAATCTAATGAAGTTGATACTAATCAAGGTATCAACGAAGAAACTCATGAAGAAAACACTAAAGGCTTATCAGTAGAAGAAAAACTCGAAGATGCTGAAAACAGACTTTTAAGAACTCTAGCCGAGACTGAAAATCTAAGAAAACGCTATGAAAGAGAAAAAGAAGATCTTAGTAACTATGTTATATCAAACTTTGCAAAAGAAACTTTAGCTATACTTGATAATCTTCAAAGAGCCTTGAGTTCAATAAAAACTAATGATTTTAAAGACACTGATGAGAATATTAAAACATTTGTTGAAGGAATAGAATTAACAGAAAAGCAAATTATTACTATTTTCGAAAAATTTAAAATTGAAAAGGTAAAATCGTTAGATAGTAATTTCGATCCTAATTTTCACCAGGCTATGTTTGAAGTTGAGTCTGAAGATAAAGAGCCTGGAACAGTTGTTGAGGTTGTTCAGGAGGGATATAAAATTGGAGATCGTCTTTTAAGGCCAGCATTAGTTGGGGTCTCAAAGAAAAAAAACTAATAAAATCAATTATATATTTAGTATTTTCAAAATACAAAATTGTTTGTTCTAGGGGTTGTATGAACAATAGTTAGTGCCCATATGTACAGCAATTACAAAGAAAGTTAAAAATAATGGCAAAAGTGATTGGAATAGATTTAGGTACAACTAACTGTTGTATCTCTATAATGGATGGGAAAGATCCCAAAGTGATTGAAAATGCTGAAGGATCTAGAACAACTCCTTCAATTGTTAGTTTTGGAAGTGAAGACGAAAGATTGGTAGGTCAGCCAGCAAAAAGACAAGGTGTAACAAATCCTGAAAATACTTTTTTTGCAATTAAGCGTCTGATTGGTAGATCATTTGAAGATCCAATGGTCAAAAAGGATGCTGACATGGTCCCATTTAATATTATTAAGTCTGAGAGTGGTGATGCTTGGGTTGAATCTAATAATAATAAGTATTCTCCATCACAAATTTCTGCATTTATTCTACAAAAATTAAAAGAGGATGCAGAACGTTACTTAGGTGAAAAAGTTGAGAAGGCTGTAATTACCGTACCAGCTTACTTTAATGATGCTCAAAGACAAGCTACTAAAGATGCGGGTAAAATTGCTGGTTTAGAAGTTGAAAGAATAGTTAATGAGCCTACTGCTGCTGCCTTAGCGTACGGGTTAGATAAGAAAGATGGTAAAACAATTGCCGTCTATGATTTAGGTGGCGGAACTTTTGATATTTCAATTTTGGAAATTGGAGACGGGGTATTCGAAGTAAAATCAACTAACGGTGACACTTTCTTAGGTGGTGAAGATTTTGATGCAAGACTATTAGAATATCTTGCAGATGAATTTCAAAAAGAAAATAGTATTGACCTTAAGCAAGACAAGCTTGCCCTGCAAAGACTTAAAGAGGCTGCTGAAAAAGCAAAAATTGAACTGTCATCGACACCACAAACCGAAATTAATTTACCTTTTATTACTGCAGATCAATCAGGACCTAAACATCTAAATATAAAAGTTACTCGTGCTAAATTAGAAACTCTTGTTGATGACTTGATAGAAAGAACAATTAAGCCTTGTGATGCAGCTTTGAAAGATGCAGGACTAAGTGCTGGTGAAATTGATGAAATTGTTCTAGTTGGTGGAATGACTAGAATGCCTAAAGTCATAGAAACAGTAAAAAATTTCTTTGGAAAAGAGCCAAATAAGGGTGTCAATCCTGATGAAGTTGTTGCTATGGGTGCTGCGATACAAGCGGGAATCCTTCAAGGAGATGTTAAAGATGTTCTTCTTCTA
>MDSW01111427.1_pt1 | contig 31924 bp, 31 predicted proteins | sample 811171 | NCBI WGS metagenome assembly MDSW01 (sample SAMN05326641, study PRJNA326480) | marine metagenome | isolation source: seawater | place: Atlantic Ocean: North West | collected 2012 | reverse complement strand
TATAAATGATAAATCCCTTACTTTTACTAAAATTAAACAAATAATTTCGAATGATGAGTATATTAAACTGCATGAATTTGATTTAAAGTTTAATAAAAACTCAATCACTTTCTTCTCTAAATCAAAAAATAAGTTTCAAATATTTTTTACAAACACTCCAATTAAGAGAATAAATTGGTTAAATTCAATTGATTATTTTTTGGAATGTGGCGGTGAAAAAATACAAAATTTAAGATTTATTTTAAAACAAAATAACAATATTAAAAATATAATTTTATCTGCAACAAGTCACGAAGTTAATAAAACTTTAATTTATGGTTTTAATCATAAGGAGTATGCATCTAAATTTAAAACAATATCTTATGGGTCTTGTACAGTAAATGCTTTTGTTCCTCTAGCAAATGTAATTAATAAATTTTTCCTAATTGAAAATTGTGACGTAAATGTAATCCATAATTTGCCTGAATATAAATTAAAAAATAAAGAAAATTATAAAATTGAAAGAAGATTTTGCACATTAACTTCTTCAGCCCCAAAATTACTCAAATTTATAAATAAAAATAATTTTAATGTTAATTATTCTTTAGTCCCATATTCCGGACCTTCGATCATGGATATAAGATTCAAATTAAAGAAAAAACCACAATCTTTAAAGTCATTAATAACTAAAATTAAAAATGAATTAAAAACAATTTATGACTTTGACGTAATCGATAAAGGATCAAATTCATATAAATTTATTTTGAATAATTTAAAAATTATAATTTCAAATTCATCATTAAAAGATAAAACATTGTATTTATCTGGTTATTTTGATAATGAAAATTCAGTAGTAAGGTTTTATGATATTATTAATCATATCTTGCAAACAAATAATATAAAAAATGTTAAAAAAATGTAGATCTTGTGAAAGCTCAAATCTAAAGCTATTAAAAGAAATTAAAAACATACCACTAAATATTTGGCCTCAAAAAAAAATTTTTAAAAATAATTATAAAAATATAGAAATTTTCATTTGCAAGCAATGCGGCCAAATGCAATTACAAAAAATGAATCAATTGCAACTTAAAAAAATGTATACTGGCAAAACATATAATTTTGATAATAAAAAACAGATTATCAATAGAATAAATCTTTTAAAAGATTGTTATAATTTCAAAAAAAAAACACTTCTAGATATTGGGGGTGGCACAAACCCTTTTTTAAAATATCTAAACATTGGAGAAAAATATATATGTGACTTCAAATTTCAAGATGAATTAAAATCAAAAAAAATAAAACTGATTAATGGAGATTTTTTAAAGAATGATTTTAGAAATAAATTTGATTACATATTTATGTTTCATGCACTTGAGCATCTTGAAAATACTAACAAATATCTTAATAAAATTTATAATATACTAAATAAAAATGGAAAATTAATTATTGAAGTACCCAATGCATTCCATGACTTAAATACACATCCTTACTATATTTTTTTTCACATGCACATTACCATTTTCTGTTATGAAAACTTAATAAATTTATTAGATTATAATGGATTTAAAAAAGAAAAAATTTTTAATAAGGATGATGTTTTATTTATAAGTTTTCGAAAAAAAATTCTTACAAATCAAAGACCATTAAAAAACTACTATAATTATTCAGTAAATATAGTTCATAAAATATTTGATAACATTAACTCAATTAATAATTACTTTGCAAATCGAAAATATAAAAATATTGCTATTTTTGGTGCTGGAGGATCTTCAAATCTACTTGTTGCCAATTCACCATATCTGCAAAAAAATGTTAAATATATTTTAGACAATGATGTATTGAAAAAAAATTTATATTTAATCAATACTAAAATTCCTATAATAAATCCATCATATAAAATTTTAATAAAACTTGATTTTATAATAATTTTAAACAATGATCATGAAAAATTAATACCAAAAAAATTAAGAAAAAATATAATTAAAATAACAGACATAATTAATGAATACTAAACACAAAACAAATAAACTAATTAAAAATATTAAATTGATTACTAATAATAAAGATATTGATGAGAGCTCAACACAAGAAAATACACTTGGTTGGGATTCATTGGCATACATGTCAATAGTGGCTATGGTTGAAAAAGAATTTGAAGTTGAGATAAGTTTTAATAATATTAAAAAATTTAATTCAATAAAATCAATCTTGACAATAATTAATAATGTCTAAATTACAAACCATAATACGTAAACTAGAATTTGAAGATCAAAATTTTGTAATTGAAATAAATAGTAAAAAAAAATTAAACTACAATGAAATTTACAAAAATGCTATTCAAAAATATGGTTTTCTATCAAAATATAAAAATAAAAAAATATTAGTTGTTTTAAATAATTCTATCGATTATTTCGAAATTTTAATATCAACTATATTATCTGGAAATATTTTTTGTCCTATCCCATACTTTACATCCACACAAGAAATTAAAAAAACATATAATTATTTAAAGCCACAATTTGTTATTTCTGATAAAAATGATTTATTAAAAATCATTACAAAAAATAAAATTATTAATATTAGCAATATTCCAAACAATAAATTAGTACAATTTAACATAAAAAAGATAAACGATAATGCAGTTGCCTGCATTTATTATTCTTCTGGAACAACCTCTGATCCTAAAGGTGTTATGTATAGTCATCAAAATATATATTCTTTAATTAATTCCATAAATAAAGATTTTAATTTTACGTATAAGAGTAAACATTTTGTTTGTTTACCTTTTGGACATACAGCATCTATAAATTATTCAATATTCCCATCTTTATTTAATAGATCTTCTTTAATTATCTCTGATAATTTTTTAGAAATCGCGAATAAATTTTTTTATTTTGCTAGTTTGTATAAAGTAACTTATATTCAAATTGTACCTACAATTGCAATTATGCTTTTAAAAATAAAAGAAAATATAAAAAATTATAAACTAAATAAATTAAAATATATAGGATGCGGATCTTCAACTTTACCTATAGAAATACAAGAAAAATTTTATAAGCAATTTAAATTAAATTTATCAAATCTTTATGGCCTATCAGAGACTGGACCAACTCATTTTGACAATCCTTTAAACAAAAGATGGAGACCAGGTTTTATTGGGAAACCTTTATCTGTTAATAAATGTAAAATATCAAAAGATGGTGAGATTTTACTTAAAGGTAAAAACATTTTTATTGGATATTATAAAAATATGCGATTGTATAATAAAGTTTTTGAAAACGGATGGTTTAAAACAGGTGATTTGGGTAAAAAAATATCTAATGATTTATTTCAGTTTATTGACAGAAAGAAAGACTTAATAATAAAAGGTGGAATAAATATTGTTCCTGCTGAAATTGAAGAATACATATATTCATTTAACTTTGTAAAAGAGGTTGCTGTTGTTGGGTTAAATGATACTATTAATGGAGAAGAAATATATGCCTGTATTACAATAAAAACAACCAACACAAATCAAAATAAATTAGTTGAAAATATTAATAAATATCTAAGAAGTAAACTTTCGTCATTTAAAATACCAAAACAAATTATTATTATAGATCAAATGCCTTTAACTAAAAGTGGAAAAATTAAAAGAAGAGAAGCAAAAAATATTATAAACAAAAAAATTAAAACTTTATGATAATTAAAGAAAAATTTGATTTATCATTAAATCATATTGGTATTGTAATAGATAAAAATAGCCAAAATAGTTTTCGTGAAAATTTTTTATTTGATAATATTCAAGGTGTTCACATCCTTTTCAAATTTTCTGAACATTTCGACTGCTTTATAGAATACTTAACTAATGAAGGCAGAGCAAAAAATTATAAATTAGGTTTTAACCACTTATGTTATAATGTTAAAAATTTTGATCAATTAGATGAAATTCATAGATTTATTATACAAAATGACTTAGGCATAAGACTAACTCTCCCAGAAAAGTCAATATCAGAACATTGCAATTATGTTTCATTTTATCAATTAAAAATATTTAATATAATTGAATTTAATATAATAAAATCAAGTGATTGAAACAACACACAATGATATTAAGGTACATTTAACTAATGATCTCGGTATTAAATCTGATGACGTTATTTTTCTTTTCTCTGGAATATGGGGTTTAGGAAAATTACAAAATAATAACTTAGAAATTATTTTAAAAGCTTTTGAGGAAGTTTTACATAAAGGCGTTCTAATAATTCCAACATTTTCTTATTCTTGGAATCAAAACAAAGTATGGAAAATAAATGATATAAATTGTCATGAAATGGGGTCATTTTCTGAATACACAATTAATAAACAAAATTTCGTTAGAACTGATCATCCCAACTTTTCAGTAAATATACTCAAAAATCAATATAATTCTGATCTTGTTAAATTTTTTTCTGAAATAGATAATAATACTTTTGGAGATAAGTCAATTTTTGGTAAACTATACAATTATTCTAAACAAAAGAGAGCATTTGTCCTATTGTTTGGCGGTGCTTTTGATGATGTGCCTTACAGATCAACTTTTATTCATTATGCTCAACAAAAAGCTAATGTTCTTCATAGGTTCTTGAAAAAAATATATAGTCCGGACAATAAAAAATATGTTCTTCAATATTCAAGATACTTACATAGCTCTGAGGTCAAAAAAAAGAGTGTAAAAGAAATATTTAATTTTCCTATAGAAGAAGATTTTACTTTATATGGTGAACAATTGCTTAAAAATAACTTACTAATTATTAAAGAATTTAAATTTTACCCTTCTAGAATGGTTGATATTAAAAGGTCAGTGGATTTTATGATAAATCAATATAAAACCAATGAATTTTACTGCATAAATCAATCTTCATTAAAATGATTTATTCTTTTAATAAAATTATAAACCCTCTTTATCTTGTCCAATTAAGTTTCTTTATATTATTTTTGCAAACTCAAATAAATTTTTATTATTTTGGTTTTGATCAAATAAAAATTTTTGAACTTTATAATCTTTTATTAATATTTCTTAGCCCACTTTTTTTCAATAGAAATATTAATAAGATAAATAGCTATTTATTTTTTTATTTAATTTTTATAATATTTTATTGCAATCTTATCTTATCTTTAAAATATTTAGGAATATTAACTTCAATAAATGAATTGAATCTATTTGATTATGATATATGGAAATGGACTTCAGTATATAATTATATTTCTTTTTTGTCTTTAGCAGCATTTGTATTAATTTTGAAATTTAAAGAGTCACAAATATTATTCAAATTAACATATTTAATTAGTTGTATTGTAATCATTGAAGTTTTTATTTATTTTATTCTTGATTTTTTTGGTTTTGGATATTTGTGGATTGATAAAACTTCAGGAGGTAAATTTTACAGTTTATTAATTTTAGATAGCTCATCAACTGGTTTAATTTTACTTTTAGGTTTTATTTATTATGTTATTTTTGTAACAAAAAATGCTTTAAATATTAAATTCTTAATTGGTTTATTAATCTTTTTCATTGCAATTTATCTTACAAAGGAAAGATATGTTTTATTGACTTTATTTGTATTCACTTTTTTTTTTATTTTGAAAAATATAGAAAAAAAATATTTAGTTTATTTTTTTATTATATTGGCAGTTATTAGTGTCTCATTATTATTACCAAAATTAAAAATTCAAAACTCTGAAAAAGATCTTCTTAATAATAATTTTTCTACAATTGATGATAAGGTAAATGATAATATTATATATTCAAAACCAGATAGTGGAAAAAATTCTCCTTTGTCAATTAAATCTTCTTTGCATCGTTTAACCTTATTGATACGATCTTACGAGATAACTAAATTCTTTTTTCCATATGGCACGGGTCCAGGTTCGTATTTATTATTTATGTATAATGATGATATTGAATTTAAAATATTTGAACAGTTTAAGTATAACGATAAATTAAATTTTTTCTTGAGTGATTATTTAAAAAACGAAATTCATGTTTTTCATAGTAAAACTGGGGCTCGAAAAACTTGTGAAAATCAGCCAGCGTGCGGATATGTTAACGGCAAAGCAGTATGGACAATAAGTGTTCATAACATTTTAGCAGAACTTATAAATTCACTTGGATTCATAGGGATTATTTTTAGTGCTACTCTAATATATATAATAATTGCAAAGTTCTTAAGTTTTTTGATTTCAGGACAAAGTGAAATAAACACTTTGAAATTAGCCTCATCAGTTTTTTTTATACCACTTAATTTTGATAGTGCATATAGTATTTATTACATTTTTTTATTTATACTAGCTATGTCTAACTATAAAATAAATTTACAAAATGATTAAATTTATTCAAAATTTCATTTATTTATTTATATGAATTATTTATGCTAAAAAATTTAATAAATAAAAAAAAAATATTTATATTTGATTTTGATGGAGTAATTGTTGATTCAAATAAAATAAAAGCAATTAATTTTTATAAAATTTTTGAAACAAGCAATAATTTATTAAAAAAAAAAATTATTGATTACCATAATAACAATATAGGGGAAAATAGGGCAAAAAAAATAAATTATTTTATAAATAATTTTAGTGAGTTGGAAGATTTTAAATTAAAAAAACAATTATTATTAAATAGATTTAGTTATCAATGTGTTAATGATATAAGTATATGCAAGGAAATACCAGGAGCATATAAATTTCTTCAATTTTTAAAAAAACAAAAATCTAAAATGATATTATGTTCAGCAACCCCAATTAATGAACTAAAAAAAATTCTGGGCAATAGGAAATTAGATAAATTTTTTGATATTATATGTGGATATCCTAATAAAAAAGATGAATTTATCTCAAATTTGATTATTAAAAAAAAATATAATAAAACTCAAATTGTTTATTTTGGTGACTCAAATAGTGATTATGTAGCTGCAAAAAAAAATAATATTGATTTTATTCACGTTAACAGTAATAAAAATTTTCATTACAAAAATAAAGAAATAATAACAATAAATGATTTTAATCTTTAAAATATTTAAAGTAATAATAATTCAATTATTAGTTATAATAACCTTATTTGTTGCTGTGATGTCATTTCCTACATCAAGACATTATTTTTTATCTGGAATATTTAAAATTCCAGAATTCTATTATTTAAATTATTTAAAAACTGATTTGATCCATCGAGACTTTAAGTCAATTACCTCTAAGCTTGATAAATATCATTCTTTTGTTCAATTGATTAATATCCAGAAAAACAGGTTATCACCAGGGTATATAGATCTATTAATAAATTCTTATAATCGCACTGTTTTAGATGGGGAAAAAATATTGTTTAAAAAATTAATGGAAAAAAGTTTATCATTTGATCCGGATAATATTTTTATTTTAACTAGTTTAATTGATATTTACTCAATTGTTGAACCTGCATTAAATTATGAATTAAAATTGTATGAAAAAGCAATTTCTATAAATCCATCATTTAGAAAGATATATATAAGTGGAATAAAGCAAGCTATTGCGCAATCTGATCAAATTAAAATTGATTTTTTTTGTAACAAATATTTAAGCGCTGTTACAGGTGAAGCCAAAGATTACAATACAAGTTATTTACTAGGAAAAGCTAATAATAAAATTGCAATTTATTTAAATAAAAATAACAATGATGAGCAATTATACCTAAATGAAGGCTTAATTATTGGGGATAATGTAATAAGATTTAATATTAATAATTTTAACAATTTAAAAAACTTTTCAATAATTTTTCCTAATACCAATGATCTTATTTTCAAGCTTAATAAATTATATATAAGAAGCGATAATAACACAGTAACTTCATTTACACCAAAAGATTTAATAATTTTATCTGATAGTGGAGTAATTATCAATGAAGATTTTTTTAGTATATCAAATTTAACAAATAAATTAGATATATTTTTACCTAGTGATATTAATTCGAGTATTAATGAAATTATTGTAGATTTTAATTTAAGAAAAAGTTTCTTTTTTAATGAAAAGGTATGTAAATTTATCGATAATGAATAAGTATTTTTCTAATTTTCAAACTACAATATTTTATTTTGTATTAGTTACTTTATTCTTTTTCTTTATTTTTTTTAGTTTTTCAAAATTCTCGGATATATTTAGATCAGTCTATCTTCAAGAAAATCAATCTGTTGAAAGTTATAATTTTTATTCTATGTCTGCAATATCAACTATTGAAAATAGCTATAATAATATTTTTAAAAGTAAAAATTTAGAACTGCCCGAAATAAGAATTTATTTGAAAGAGAATAGTTTAAAAAAATTAACTGCAGATCTTCCCAAATCTAAAAATCAGTGGATTGATTCATTTCTCTTAAGTCAAGATGAAGAGAAGTTATTGGGAGTGAAAATCAAAATTAGAGGAGACAATCCAAATAATTGGCTTCACCAAAAAAAATCATATCGTTTAAAATTTGGGAAAAAAAATTTATTAAATTATAATAGAACACTTGATTATATAATCCCAAGAGACTCTTCATTAGTCAATACTTATCTAGGATATTATATTGCAGAAAGAATGAATATTATTACGCCAAACGTAAGATTTATAAATTTATATATTAATGATGATTTTAAGGGTCTTTATCTTGAGGTTGAACGAACAAATGAGAGTTTTCTTAGAAAAAGAAATATAATGCCTGTAAATATCTATAATGGAGCTCCATCAAGAACCAATGTTCCTTTTTCATCTCACAATGATTTATTTATAAATAGTTATCTATGGGAAAAACAATCTTTTTTTAATCGATTAAATAAAAATAATTCAGAAGATCTAGTTAATTTTTTAAACGTCTTAATTGAGTCAGTTAATTCTAAATCAGCTTTTAATAAATTAAAAGAAATATCAAATATTGATGAATGGGCTAAATATTCTGCATATGAAACAATAATGCAAAGCTGGCATAGTTATGAAAATAATAATATGAGAATTTTATCTGATAATTGGAAGGGAGAAATTGTGCCAATAGCATATGATGCAATTTTTAATGACACAAAAAGTCAACTTATAATAAACGAAAATATAATATATGATAATGCCCCACATCTCCTCACAGATACTTTACTAAAATCTTCTGAATTTAATTTAAAAAAATTCTCTATAATTAAAAAATTAATTGATGATGGAATTTTTAAAGATATTAAGAAAGAAATAGATAAAGTTTACGATAAAATTAAAACTTCTTGGTATGCCGATCCAAATCATTATCAATTTGTTGTAGTTAACAAATTTAGCAAAAATTTATTTTTTAATCGTAATATGGATCAAGAAATTATTAAATTAAAAAAAAGAGTAGATTTTATTGAAAAAAATTTAAAAGAAATAATCTATAAAGAAAATATAGCTAAGTGGTCATATGAAAACACTCAAATTAATTTTTTTATTTCCTCAGTTGTGCCAGTTTCTTCTATAAATATTTGTTACAAAAACAAATTAAAAACAAATAAATTTTATTTTAAAAACTTAGAAAATGTAAAAATATTTCAGTATAATTTATATAAAAATTTAAATTGTTATAAAAAAGAAGTTTCATTAATAAGTGACAGAATAAAAAAAGAAATTAGTCTATCAAAACCTACTCATTTTGTTGCATCTATTGGATATCAAACTATAAACACTAACTTTATATTTAATAATTTTCATAGTTTAAAACCTGAGTATATATTTTATAAAACTCATAATAGTAATGAATATTTAATTGCACCATATATAAAAAAAATTGAAGATAATTATTATTTTCCAAATATTCATAACAAACCTGAATTTAAATCAGATGATTTACATACAAATTTTAGAGTTTTTGAAGGATTGAATATTATCAATGATGATTTAATTATAAAAGAACCAGTTATAGTTAAACCTGGAGCAAAGTTTATTTTAAAAGATGGGGCTTCTATAATTTTTAAAAAGAAAACGTACATTCTGGGCAAGAAAAATAATACTGTAATTTTTACAGGATATAACAAAGAGCAAAAATGGGGCACAATTTCTATTGAAGGAGAAAACTCAATTATAAAAAATGCTGTTCTTATTGGTGGTTTTGGTGATATTTTAAATAATAAATTTTACACATCAATGTTATCAGTTAGAAATACAAAAAATATACTTCTAGAAAATATAAAATTAGATCAAAATTATATTACTAATATTCCAAATTATTATGATGATTTGTTGCACGTTATTTATTCAAGTAATGTAAAAATAATTAATTCTAGTTTTTATAATTCTATCGGTGATGCGATTGATGTTGATGTATCTGATGTGCAAATCATAAATTCTTATTTTGAAAATTCAGGTAACGACTCTATAGATTTCATGTCTTCTAAAGCGACTATTAGAGATACAGATATTTATGATAGTGGTGACAAAGGAATATCTGTTGGAGAAAACTCAAAAATTGATGTCTTAAATTCATCCATTCATAATTCTTTTATTGGTATAGAGTCAAAAGACAATTCTTATGTAAAAGTTCATGATACTAAATTTATTAATAATAATATAGATCTTCATGGGTACAATAAAAATTGGCGATATGGAAACCGAGGAGGAATATTTGAAATTCAAAATAGTAATTTCATATCAAATAAATCAAAACAAATATTATTGAGCGAAATTAAGAATGCAGAAGGTAAAAAAGTACATAAAAATATCGATGATTTTATTTCAAAAAAAAATGTATTTATATCTAAAGATGACTCACAAATAACTATTACAGAATCATTAATTCACGAAAATTATATTTATATAGGAAAAGAAAAAAATTTACTTATAAAACAATAATATGAATAGTAAAAATGAAATTGAAAAATTTTTTAGATATGAATTTAAATATGTCATTCCCTCTTACTTAAAGGAAAAGTTAAAAAAAGATATTTCATATTTTATGAAAATTGATAAGTATGCATTGTTACAAGATCAAGAAAAATACTTTGTAAGATCTTTGTATTTTGAAAATTATAATAACTCAAATTTTTATGAAAAAATTGACGGTGTTAGACAAAGAAAAAAGTATAGATTGAGAACTTATGCAAGAGACTTTAATGACAGAAGTTTAATATTCTTAGAACAAAAATCAAGATTTGAAAACCATGTTACAAAATATAGAAAAAAAATTTTTAATAAAGATTTAAAACTATTTTATAGAAGTAATAAAATTTTTGATTTGTTAAAAAGATACAATAATCCTATTATTAGTTCATTTCTTTATGATTACACAAAAAAAAATATTAGACCAAAGGTATTAGTTGACTATTATAGAACACCTTATATTAGTAACTTTGATATGAATTTTAGACTAACAATAGATCAAAATATTGTTGTGTATAGAGCTAGTGAATTATTTAATAATTCTAATAGGAAGACCAACACCTTGTTAGATAACTTTATTCTTGAAATAAAATTTAGAAGAAGAATACCTGCTTGGTTTCATAAAATAATAATGGGTTACAACCTGCAGAGAATATCAATTTCAAAATTTGTACTTGGAATCAAATACACTAAACTTGCATCAGATTTATCATAATGAATAATAACGATTTAAATATAATTTCATCAATTGCCAATTCTTATGATCCATCAAATATCATTATAAACTTAATCACCTCTCTTATTTTAGGATTATTGATAAGTTATGTTTATAGACTTACACACAAAGGAATAAGTTATTCTCAGTCTTTTATGTTAACGATTGTTTTCGTATCAATAATAGTTGCAATGGTTATGATGGTCATTGGAAATAATATAGCAAGAGCATTTGCATTAGTTGGAGCGTTATCAATAATTAGATTCCGAACTGTAATTAAAGACACTAAAGATACTGCTTATATTTTTATTGCTTTAGCTGCAGGGATGGCCGCTGGAACATCAAATTATTACTTGGCTGTTATTGGTGTTGTTTTTTTTATTGTTGTGGCTATTATTTTATATCGGTTTAATTACGGCTCTATTTATAAAAGCCAATTTATTTTGAGATTTACATTGCAAAATTCAGATAATGAACAGGTAAATCATATTGAAATCTTGCAAAAATATTGTCAAAAAACTACTTTGCTTCAAGTAGAGCCCTCAGAGGAACTTAATGCAAATAATTTGACTTTTGATTTAGTAATAAAAAAAGATATGGATCCAATAAATCTAACAGATGCATTAAAGAAAATAAATTTAATTAGTAACGTAGTTATTGTTGCGTCAGAATTTGATGTTGATTATTAATCAATGTATAGTTTTTATGACTTATACAAAAAAGTTTACAAGCATAACTTAGATAATTCAGAATATATTGGAAATTTTTTAGCAAATCCTTATTCTTATCTAAAGGCAAGATATTATTTTTTAACTGCAAATTTCATTGTTTATGCAATTCAAAATTTAGATTTTAACCCAAGATATTTAACATTTATTTACATATTGCAGGGATTTTTAGCTATGATTTTACTAAATGTAGAAAATATATATTTAAATCTTTTATCTTTATTTCTTTTTTTCTCTAAAGGAACTTTTGATTGGGCTGATGGACATTATGCAAGGTTAAAAAATAAGACTTCTTTAACTGGTCATATTATAGATATTTATGGCGCAAGATTAAACTCAGTATTTTTTTTAATTGGATTAGGTTTATTTCAATATCAAAAATATTATAATGATTATTTCCTATATATGTTAATTTTTTTACCAATATTTATGTTTGGTTATTTAGAAAAGTATTCATATCAAATTATATTCAATAAATTAAATAACATAGAACTTGATGTAAATATTGATACTGATAAAACAAAAAAAATCTCTAGTGGTTTTTTTGGTTCTATAAATAATTATAGACACTATTTTATTAATTTCTTAGATGATAGATCAAGAACAGTTGATTTAATAATTTTAATTTTATTTATAGAATTATATTCTAATATTAATTTCTCATATATTTTTTTTATACTTATATTTATTAAGTGGGCACTGATATGGTTTTATTCGTTAATATTTCATTCTTCAAATAATTGGTCAGAAAAAATATTGATTAAAAAAAATAGAGAAATTAAAAAGTGAAATCAATTTCATTTTTAAATTTAATTGATTTAAATACTATTGATGAAATATATGCTGAAGAATTAATTATTAGCAAAATATTTCTTAACAAAATAAAATATATTAAAAAATTAGACAGATTTAAATTCAATATTAATAACAGTAAAAAAATATTATTTATAATTAATTATAAAAATTTTAAAGAAAATTTTATTAGTGATAAAAATTTTGGAATTAATCAGTATTTGATATTTAATTTACCATTTTTTATTACCAACAAAAGTATCAAAAAATATAAATTTAAAATTTATTATATATTACCTAATATTTTAAATCCTGAAATTTTTATTATGAAAAAAGATTCAAAATATTTAACAAGATACTGGTCTCTAAAAAATAATAGTTTGTTTAGATCTATTTTAAATTATTTATCTTTTTTTACACTAAAATATAAATTAGGATTATTTTTATTACCAAAGGTAATGGTTATAAATGAAAAATAAATTTATTTTTAGAAATAATATTAATAACAAAATTTGTTCTTCTATTGAATTTGAATGTAATAAAAAAATGTTTATTAATAAGTCAACTTTTGATAAAGATAGTTTTTCTGAATTAGAAAATGAGTATTATGGATATTCATGGTATTCAGAATTTAATCCAATCTTTGTGCAATTAAATAAAAATGATCATTTTGATTATATGCAACTTAAGATTGAATATTTCGATGGTAATAAAGCTAATTACAAAAGTGGTCTAAGTAAAAATTATAATAGAGTTTTATCTATAATTAATCATTATAATGAAATTTCAAAACAAAATTTTTCAGTATGTAAAAAATACCCCTTACATGGAGATTTATCAATAGATAACACAATATTTAATAATGATAATGTTATAATAATTGATTGGCAATATTTTACTGAGGTAGAAAATAATCCTGGTTTTGATATTTTAAACTTAATTTATGAGCAATTATATTTTGAATTCAATAATAATATTTTTAAGTTCCAAAAAAAAATATTAAAAAACTTAATAAATTTACTAAAATTTGTTTTTGAAAATTCTATGGTTGATTTATATTTTATGAGAGATCCGTTAAAAAAAATTAGGGAATACATAAACACCAATAATGGATTGATATGGAATAATCAGTCTCATAAATTACCTGTAACTAAATTTAGTGATACTGAAGTTAGTTTTATTGATAATTATATTAAAACACATATTAATTAATCATGTATTTCAATAATATTTTTAAAAACAAAAAAGTTCTTATAACTGGGCATACTGGTTTTAAAGGTTCATGGCTTTCTTTATGGTTAACATTGCTAGGAGCAAAAGTTTATGGTGTTTCATTATATAATCCAAGTCCCATTTGTCATTATGAGTTAATTAAATCTAAATTAAATCACAAATCTTACATTACAGATATTAATGATTTTAATAATTTTAATAAAATAGTTAAGCGAGTTAAGCCAGATTTTGTATTTCATCTTGCAGCTCAAGCTCTCGTCAAAAAATCTTATAAAGAAACTCTAAATACATTGAACACTAATTCATTAGGAACTGCTAATGTCCTTGAGGCTGTGAAATATTTAGATAAAAAAGTAATAGTAGTTATGATAACAAGTGATAAATGTTACTTAGACCAAAATTTTAAAAGAGGGTATCGAGAAGATGACTTATTGGGTGGCTATGACCCTTATAGTGCATCAAAAGCAATGGCAGAAAATGTTATATTTACATATTATCAATCCTTTTTTAAAAATAATAAACAATTTAAGATTGGTATTGGCAGGGCAGGAAACGTAATTGGAGGAGGTGATTGGGCTGAAAATAGATTAGTGCCTGATATATTTTCAAATTACTATAATAATAAAAAGATTAATATAAAAAATCCAAATTCAACAAGACCTTGGCAACATGTTTTAGAGCCATTAAGTGGTTATTTGACTTTAGCATCAAATTTATATTTTTCAAAAGAAAATAATGGCGAACCTTTTAATTTTGGTCCAAAAATAAAAAATAGTATTACTGTAAAAGAGTTAATCAAAATGTTTATTATAAAAGATAAACATTTAAATTTTTTAAATAAAAAATACTCTGATAAAATAAAAGAAACTAAGTTACTAAGTTTAAACTGCTCAAAAGCAAAAAAAAGACTTGGTTGGATTCCATGTTTAAATATGAAACAAACTGTTAAATTTACCCATGACTGGTATTTTGAATTTTATAAAAATAATAATATATTTATTTTGTCAAGAGATCAAATTAAACAATATATGAATATAGCTAATGCCCAAAAATTAATATGGACTCAAAAATTAAAAAAATAAAAATTTATAAAAGAAAAATTATTTTCGGTGAATCTGGAAATGTAATGCATATTATGAAAAAAAATGATTTGAATTATAGAGGTTTTGGAGAAGTATATATATCAACTATATTATTTAAAAAAATTAAAGGATGGAAATATCATAACAAAATGCATATGAATTTGATTGTACCAAAAGGAAGGGTTAGATTTGTTTTTTTTGAAAATCATATTGTCAAAACAAAAACAAATGGCGTTTTTAAAGAAATTATTTTAGATAACTTAAATTATCAAATGATATATGTTCCTTCAAAAATTTGGTTTGCATTTCAAGGGTTAAGCAGGGAAGAGAGTATTATTATTAATTTTGCAAATATCACTCATACAAAAAAAGAAGTACATAACTTAAATATAGATAAAATTAATTACAAATGGAAATAAGAAAAGCGATAATTTTAGCCGGAGGATTTGGCACACGACTAGGTGAATTTACTCAATTTAGCCCAAAGCCAATGATTAAAATTGGCAATAAACCAATATTAAAACACATAATTGATTTATATTCTTCATATGGAGTAGAAGAATTTTATATTGCTTTAGGATATAAATCAGAAGTAATAGTAAATTATTTTTTGAAAAATTTTAAAAAAAAAACAATAATAAAATCAAAATTATTTAATAAAATAGTTATTGATAAAAATATTACTATAAATTTGATTTTTACTGGAAAAAATACAATGACAGGTGGGCGATTATTAAGATTAAAAAAATACATTAAAGATGAAAATTTTCATATGACTTATGGCGATGGATTAGCTAATGTTAACATAAAAAAACTTTCAAAATTTCATATATTAAATAAAAAAATATCAACTATAACAGCTGTTCATCCTCCAGCAAGATTTGGGGAGTTAAAAATAAACAAATCATTACATGTAATTAATTTTAAAGAAAAACCTCAAATCAATCTTGGATGGATCAATGGAGGCTTCTTTGTTCTTAATAAAAAAATATTTCATTATCTAAAAAATGATAAAACAATCTTTGAAAAATCTCCTTTGGAGCAACTTTCGAAAAAGAAAAACTTAGTGGCATTTCAACACTATGGTTTCTGGCAATGTGTTGATACTAGGAGAGATAAGGATCATCTTAATACTATATATAAAAATAAAGGACCCTTTTGGTTAAAAAAATGAAAAAAAAAATTCTAATAATTGGATCAACAGGATTTTTAGGGCGAAATACATTAAATTATTTTTGCAAAAACAAAAAATATTCTGTCTATGCTCTAACTAGAAAAAAACAGAATTACCCAAAAAACATTAAACAAATTAATAGTAATCTGTATAATTTTAATAAATTATTTAGTGATATTAATAAAATAAAATTTAATATTGTTATCAACCTTGCTTTGTATGTTGATCATGAAGTAGATTTTGAAAAGGGTTATAAAAAATTATTATACAATTTTAGATGTACAAAAAATGTTATCAAAGCACTTAATAAAAAGAATATTGAAAAATATATACACATAGGCTCTTCAGATGAATATTTGATTACAAATTCAGTAGTAAAAGAAGTTCAAAATTTAGAACCTAAAAATTATTATAGTTTGAGTAAGATCTTTATTTCAAATTATCTTATACTACTCTATAAATTAAATAACTTCCCAATAGTTATAATTAGACCTTTCTTAGTTTATGGGGAAGGTCAAAAAGAAAATCGATTAATTCCTTATATTATCAATAATAGCCTAAATAAAAAAAAGGTTTTTTTATACAAAAAAACTATGACTAGAGATTTTCTTTACATAAATGATTTTTTGAACGCTATTCGTTTAATTATAAAAAACAATAAAGCAAAAGGAGAAACATTTAATATATGTTTTGGAAAATCTTATTCTATAAATACTTTAATTAAAATTTTAAAGAAGAAGATTGAGAACATCAATGTCGTTTACAATAGTAGAGATAGAAAATATAAACAACCAGAAAAAATTTATGCTAGTAATAGTAAGGCTAAAAAAATATTGAAATGGAGACCAAAAATATCTCTAGAAGAAGGTTTAAATAGAACTTTGTATAGTTTTTTAAAAAATGGAAAATATTAAAATTAGTATTTTAATTACAACTTTTAATGCCGAAAAATTTATTTCTAATACTATTGAGAGTATAATACAACAAACCCACAACAATTATGAAATTATAATTATAGACAATAAATCAACAGATAATACAATTAATATAATTAAAAAATATATAAAAAATAAAATTATATTAAAGTGTTTAGATAAAAATTATGGCCAGACTGCAGCTTTAAATATTGGCTTAAAATTATGTACAAGTGATTATATACTTAGAATTGATGCAGATGATATCGCCTCACCAAATAGAATACATGAACAATTATCTCATATGATTAAAAGAAATTTAGATTTTATGAGCTCTCAAGTTTTATATATAGATGAAAGTGGGCAATTAATTGGCAAAAGTAATTTTTATCATGTAGATAAAAAAAATATTCATTTGATTTTATTAAGTAACCCTATAGCGCATCCATCAGTAATGATAAAGAAAGATATTTTAATTAAAGTTGATGGATACAATGAACAATTCATATATTGGCAAGATATAGAATTATGGATGAGATTAGTTAAATCTGCTAGATTTGAAATTCATCCAGAATTTCTTACTTCAATTAGAATTCACAAAAATGCACTATCTAAAACCCGTTGCTCATCAATCTCTAATAAAAGATACTCAGAGATGATAAGTTTAATAGAGAATAGTATAAAAAATAATAATATTAAAATAGATGCAAAATATAAAGTTTTACTGATAATTAAGAGAGATATATTATTGCTTTTGCTATCTTTCAAATTTAGAGTATTCTTTAAACTAATTATGTATACAATTTTAAACACTCACAATATTATTTTTAATAAATTTTTTTACCTAATTTTTTATAAAACAATAAAAAATCGACTATATAAATTATGAAAAAAAGAATTTTAGTTATTGGTGGATCGGGTTTCATCGGTAGTCATTTAGCTGATAAGTTATCAAAAGACGGTCATAAAGTTATAATTTTTGATAAAAAGAAATCAAAATATATAAATCCAAAACAGGTATTTATTAAGGGTGATATTTTAAATATAAAAAAATTAAATGAAGCAGTCAAAAAAGTTGATATTATTTTTCATTTTGGAGGAATTGCAAATATTGAATACTCAAAAAATAATCCAAAAGAATGTTTAGAAGCTAATATTATAGGAACAAACAATCTTTTAAACATCATCTCAAAAATGAAAATTAAGCCAAAAATTTTCTTTGGAAGTACTTTATATATTTATTCAAAATATGGCTCTTTTTACAGAATATCAAAGGAAGCATGTGAGAAATTAATTTATGAGTATGCAAGAGATTATAAAATAAATTATTTAATACTAAGATTTGGAACTGTTTATGGAACTAGGACTGATATAAATAATTCAATGTTTCATTACATAACAAAAATATTAAACCATAAAAAACATAGCGCACTTAGATTTAAATCAAGTGGAAACGAGTTAAGAGAATTTATTCATGTAAAAGATGTCGCAAATATTTGCAGTGATTTAATTTATAAAAAAAATAATGAAATGAATAAATCATTTATAGTAACAGGATTAGATAAATTTAAAATTTCAGAAATTATTGAATTAATTATGGAAATTGCTGATAAAAAAACAAAAGTTTTATTTTCTAAAAATAATTCAAATCATTATAGACTTACACCCTATAGTTCAAAAATTGAAATAACAGAAAAGATCGTGCCTAAAACTTATGTTGATATTGGATCAGGAATACTAGATATTATTGATAGTTTAAAAAAAACTAATAAATAATTAATTAATATCTTACACAAAAAGATTCAAAGGTAAAAATTAATTAAAAAATATTAAAAGTAGAATTAATCTAAAAGTAAGATAATAGTATATAAATTATTTTATATTAAGGTAAGATTTAATGTGTGGTATTTCAGGTTTTAGAGATAATGAATATTTTAGAGATGATATATTAATTTCAAAGTTTCAAATAGGACTTAATCATAGAGGCCCAGATTTTACAAATTATTATCAACATAAACCACTAACTCTAATATCTAATAGATTGTCAATTTTAGATTTAAGTAAGCAAGGAAATCAACCTATGATGTCGTCATCCGGGAGATTTGTAATAGTATATAATGGAGAAATATATAATTATAGAGAATTAAATAAAAAATATCTTATTAATCATAATTTTATAAGCAAAAGTGATACAGAAACTTTATTAGAATTAATTGAGAATTTTGGCCTAAAAAAAACATGCCATCTGTTAGACGGTATGTATGCTTTTGCTTTACTAGATAAAATAAAAAATAAACTTTATTTAGTTAGAGATAAAAATGGTCAAAAACCTCTATATTATTATAAAACTGATAAGTCTTTTGTGTTTAGTTCTGAAATAAAATTATTTAGACAATATCCTAAATTTAATAAAACAATATCAAAAATAGGCGAGCAATTATTTTTAAGATTTGGTTATATAAATGTTCCTTACACCATTTACGAATACGTTTTTAAATTAGATCCAACTAAATATTTAGAATTAGATATAAATTCAAATAATTACACTTTAAATAAATTATTTGAAAAGGAAAATAAAAAATTAATTACCAATATTAATATAAATAATGCTTTAAGTAAATTTGAAGACAAATTAGAAAAATCTGTAAAAAAACATTTAATTTCAGATAGGCCGTTAGGTTGTTTTTTATCTGGAGGTATTGACTCTAGCCTTGTAACTTTCTTTGCAAAAAAATACACATCAAACAACTTACATACTTTTAGTATTGGCTTTAATGATAAGGATTACGATGAATCGTATAGTGCTACGCAAATTGCGAAACATTTAGGTACAAATCATCATATTTTAGAATTAAATAACAATAAGTTTTTTGATTTAGTAAAAAATATTTCAGAATATCTAGATGAACCATTTGCTGACTCTTCATTAATACCTACAATTTTATTATGCAAAGAGTCGAAAAATTTTGTTGATGTTGTATTAACTGGAGATGGATCAGACGAGTTTTTTTTAGGCTATAATAGATATAAGTTCCTTAATAGTATATTCAATTTTATATTCAAAATAAATATTTCAATTCGTAAATCAATCAAATTTTTAGTATTAAATATTAATCCGAATTTTATAAAATTTTTTTTTAAATTATTACCATTTAAACTAACAACAAGAGATTATGAAAATTTCTCCAAGTTTATAGAGTTATTAGATTCAAAAAATAAACAAGATATTTTTTATAAAATTATCTCAGACAATGATTTTTTTTTATTTAATAAGAAAATTAATTTTTTTCAAAATGATTTAGACTCAATAAACGAAATTTCCAGATTTGATCAAAATGTATATCTTGTTGAAAACGGAATGACAAAAATAGATAGAGCATCAATGCATTTTTCTCTTGAAACTAGATCACCTTTCCTATCGAATGATTTAACAGAGTTTGCAAATAATTTAAGTCCAGAAATACATACTGATAATTTTAGAGAATTAAAAGCAATTCCAAAACTTCTATTTAAAAAATTATTAGGGAAAAATTTAATTCAAAAATATAAAACTGGATTTTCAGTACCACCAGATCTATTTTTTGATAATAAAATAAAAAAAATAATTATTTCGAAATGCCATAATTACCAAATTGCTAATAAGCATAAAATTAATGAGAGGTTATTTAAAAAGTACATCAAACTATATATAAAAAACAAAGTTTTTAATGTGAATCTCTGGAAAATATATATTTATCAATCTTGGTTGGAATATGCAGAAAAATAAAAAAATAGTTATTGGAGTAATTGGACTTGGATACGTAGGCCTTCCTCTTGCTTTTGAATTTTCTAAAAAATTTGAAACTATTGGATTTGATATTTCAAAAAAAAGAGTAAATGAATTAAGAAAAACTTTTGATGTAAATAATGAATTATCTAAACAGACTTTAAGAAAAAATAAAGTTTTTTTTACTCACAATTCAGAATATTTAAAAAAAATTAATTTTTATATTCTTGCAGTTCCAACGCCAGTAAATAAAAAAAACTTACCTGATATTTCTATAATTAAAAATGTCTCAAGAATCATAGGCAAAAATTTGAATAAAAATGATATAGTTGTTTTAGAATCGACTGTGTACCCAGGGTTTTCAGAAACTTTTTTAAAAGATAATTTAGAGAAATATTCTAATTTGAATTATAATGATGATTTTTATATTGGTTATAGTCCAGAAAGAATTAATCCAGGAGATAATAATCACTCGTTGAGTAAAATAAAAAAGGTGGTTTCTTGTAATAACCACAAAGCACTTAAATTGATTGTTAAAGTTTACCAAAAAATTATTAAAAACAAAATAGTTATTGCAAAAGACATTAAAACTGCAGAAGCAGCAAAAGTTATTGAAAATACACAAAGAGATATAAATATTGCTCTAATTAATGAACTTTCAATTATTTTTAATAAATTAAAAATAGATACTAAGGAAGTTTTAAATGTTGCTTCTACAAAATGGAATTTTTTAAATTTTTATCCAGGTTTGGTTGGAGGCCATTGTATTAGCGTTGATCCATATTACTTGACCTACATTTCAAAAAAAATGAATTATGAGCCAAAATTAATTCTAGCTGCAAGAAAAATGAATGATTATTATCATAATTTTATTTATTCTAGATTTAAAAAAAATCTATCTAGTAAAAACATAAGTCTTAAAAACTCAAAAATTTTAATATTAGGCTTAACTTATAAACCAGATGTAAGAGATATTAGAAATAGTAAGGTATTTAACTTAATAAACAAACTGATTATCCAAAAAGCTAATTTTAGCATATCGGACCCATTAATAAAAAAAAATATTTTACCTAATAAATATAAAGAATTTTTTTTAGATTATGTAAATTTAGAAAAATTTAAATTTTCAGCTATTTTGGTTAGCACAAACCATAAAATTATTAAGATGGATTATTTAAAGAAAATATCTAAAAAAAATTCTCATATTGAATATATTTATTAGTAAATATGAAAATTCTTGTCTTGGCCAATAATACTAGAGCTATTAATCATTTTCGAATTAACCTAATTTATAATTTAGCAAAGCAATATGATGTGTATCTTGTTGCTAGATACAATGAACAAATTAACAAAAAAATTTATAAACATGTACATTATACAAATTTAGTTCTTGAAGAAGATGGTTACAATATATTTAAAGAAATAAAATTATTCTTTAATTTATTTTTTATTATAAAAAGTATTAATCCTGATTTGGTAATTTCTTACACCATTAAACCAAACTTTTATGGAAGTATAATTTGTAAAATCTTAAAAATTAAAAATATTAGCAATGTCTTTGGACTTGGTTTTTTGCATTTAATAACAAACAAGGTTATAAAATTGACCTTTAGGAAAATCCTAAAAATTATAGCATCTAATAGTCACAAAATATTTATTCAAAATTTAGATGACAAGAGAATATTAAGTCAATTTACAGATATTAATAAATTAGTTCTAATCAATGGCTCTGGGATAAATGTAGAATATTATCAAAAAAAAATAAATAACAAAGATATAAAATACGACTACACCTATATTGGAAGAATTATAAAAGACAAAGGTTTGGATGAATTTATTAAAACTGCAATATCAATTAATAAAACTCATCCTAATATAAAATTTTGCATACAAGGAGAAATTTATAGTAATAGAAAAGATCGTTCTATAAATATAAATCAATTTAATTACGCACTTGATAAAAAAATTATTACTTTTTTAGAGTATGGAGATGTGGTCAACACTATTAATAGCTCTAAATGGATTGTCTTACCTTCATACAGAGAAGGATCATCTAAAATTTTGCAAGAGTCTATATGTATGGGAAAGCCGTGCTTAGCATCCGATGTTCCAGGTTGTAATAATATAATTATTGATAATTTCAATGGATTATTATTTGAACCTCAAAGTTATCAATCAATAAAAAAAACAATTATTCAATCAATTAATTTATCACCTAAGCAATATAATTTATATTCTCAAAATTGTTTAAAATTTTCTTTAAAATTTGATGATAAAAATACTATTTCAAATTATCAATATGTGATAGACAATATCAATATGGTTAAAAAGCATTCTACAAGAATCAAAATCTAAACATGTATATAAACAGATGAAAGTATTAGTTACTGGTTGCGCCGGTTTTATTGGTTATCATTTAGTTAATAGATTGATACTTAACAAATATAACGTTGTTGGTATAGATAATATAAATAATTATTATGACATTAGATTAAAAAAAGATAGGATTAAGAAACTTAAAGAAAATAAGAAATTTACTTTTTATAAAGTTGATCTTAAAAATTACAAAAAATTAAATCAAATAATTAAAAATTATAGAATTAAATATATTATACATCTAGCTGCACAGGCTGGAGTAAGATATTCAATAGAAAATCCTAAATCATATTTTGACAATAACCTTATGGGTTTTTTTAATATTTTAGAACTTAGCAAATTAAACAAAATACAACATCTAATATTTGCTTCCACAAGTTCTGTTTACGGTAACTCTAAAAAATTCCCTACTGAAGAAAATACTAACACTGATTTCCCTCTCTCATTTTATGCAGCTACTAAAAAATCAAATGAAGTAATGGCTCACTCATATTCTTATATTTATAAAATACCAATGACTGCTTTAAGATTTTTTACTGTCTACGGCCCCTTTGGAAGACCAGATATGGCATTATATAAGTTTACAAAAAATATAATAAATAATAAAAAAATTGAGTTATTTAACAGCGGAAATCACCAGAGAGATTTTACATATATTGATGATGTCGTTGAAGGAATATTTTCTTTAATACTTAAACCATCAAAGAACAAAATACCTTTTAATATATTCAACATAGGAAATAGTAACCCAAAAAAACTATTGGATTATTTAAAGCATATTGAAGTATTACTTAATAAAAAAGCTAAAATAAAAAAAATGCCATTACAAGTTGGGGATGTAGTTAAATCACATTCTGATATCTCATCTTTAAAAAAATTTACAGGATATAAGTCAAAGACAAATATCGAGAATGGTATTGGTAAATTTATTGAATGGTATAAAGATTATTATAAAGTAAAATAAAAATGTTTAAGATAAAAAAAAAATTACATATCATTTTTACTGGAGGTCAATCTAAAGTAGTAAACAATAATTCAAATATAGAAGATGAATTTTCAAAAGTTTATTTTTATGATGATAGGCATCCTAAGATAAAATGAGAGATCTAATTTTTAAAACACTTTCCCTTAAAAGAAATTCAAAAAGAAATATTCTTATAATAATTGATTTAATAATTGCTTATATCTCTCATATTTTTGGCTCAATTACTTTTATATTTTATTATAGTTTAGTATTTAAAAAAATAATTGTTAGTGATTTAACCGTATCCAACTTAATATTTGTACCTAGCTTAATTGTTATTTTCTCTATTTTCAATATATACAAAAACTTAGTTAGATATATTGATTTTGGTTTTTTTTTAAATCTATTTAAATCTTTTATAATTTATTATTTTATTTATTTAATCACTTTTTCTTTTTTTACATCATTTATTAATGCGTTTTTTCTAGCAACATATCAAATTTTTTTAACCTTTATCTTTATAATAACATCTAAAATATTAATGAAAATATTGATTGACTCTTTGGCTCACAATAAGAATTTTGAAAAAAGAGATAATGTTATTATTTATGGAGCGAATGATTTGGGTTCTAAACTTTATCAAATTCTTAAAAACAACAACAAATATAATATTTATTGTTTTCTTGATGATGATTATAATCTTAATAATCAACTCTTAGCTAATTTAAAGATATTCCATATATCTAAATCATCTGAAATTATTAAAACACAAAATATATCAAAAATAATTTTAGCAAACTTTAATGATAAAAAAATAAATGATGAAGTTATTGATAATTTTATAAAAAATAAAGTTCAAATTAAAATTCTAGAAAATTATGATATTTTATCTGAAGATGTAAATTATGCAAAGTTAAGAGATTTAGATTTTGAGACTTTTCTTAATAGAAAAGAAATAAAGATAGGTGATTTTGATTATAACTTGCAATCATTCAAAATTGTTTTAGTAACTGGAGCAGGAGGTTCTATAGGCGCTGAAATAAGCTCACAGATAGTAAGCCTTAATCCATCTAAAATCATACTAATTGATCATTCTGAAATATCATTGTTTAATATAACAAATCTAATTTCAAAAAAAATATCTAATAAAAAAATTATATTAAAGTCAATATTGGCAAGCGCTACTGACAATAATTTAATGCGTGAAATTTTTTCAAATGAAAAAATAGATGCTGTTTTTCATTGTGCTGCATACAAACATGTAGAATTAGTTGAAAATAACAAATTCAGCGGATTAATTAATAATCTCCAATCTACAATTGTTTGCTCAGAGTTATCTGCAGAATTTCAAGTTAAAAAATTTATTTTAATTTCTTCTGATAAAGCAGTTAATCCATCTACCTTGATGGGTATCTCTAAAAGATTATCTGAAATTCATATTATGAGTATGCAAAATAAAATTTACAATACCACTTGTTTTTGTGCAGTTAGATTTGGAAATGTTTTAAACTCTTCAGGTTCTGTTATACCAATTTTCAAAGAGCAAATTTTATCTGGAGGACCAGTTACTGTTAGAAATGAAAATCTTACTAGATATTTTATGACAATCAGTGAGTCTGTAGCTTTAGTTATTGTTGCAAGCTTTATTTCAAAACCAGGGAAAATATATATTTTGGATATGGGAGATCCAATTAAAATATTAGACTTAGCAAAACAGATGATAAATTTTTATGGTTATGATTATTTTATAAGTCAAAATGAAGATGAAAATATGAATATGGGCTCTAAAAAAATTGAAATAATATTTACTCAATTAAATAAAACTGAAAAATTACATGAAGAATTACTTTTTGATAAAAAAAATTATCAAATTATTCATGATAAAATATTTCAAGAAAATCAAAATAAAGTTTATGAATATGATGTTATAAATAAATTAATGAAAGATCTGATTGTAGCAGTAAAGAATTTTAATACAAATCAAATGAATGAAATTATCAATTCAATTATGAAAATATCCTAAACATGAAAAATAATAAAAATATAATGGTTGATATGTCAGCCACAATAATACATCATGGACATATTAGGCTTCTAAAAAAAGCCTCAAAATTTGGTAAGGTAATTGTAGCATTATCAAATGATGAAGATATTAAAAAATTCAAAAATATAACCCCTGAAATTAAATTTAAATATAGAAAAGAGATTTTACAATCTATAGTTTATGTTGATCAAGTTGTTAAAAGCCCATGGCTAATTAATGAAAGTTTTTTAAAAAAATATAAAATTAATTATTTAGTTCATGGGGAGGATAATGCAAATCCGATTATTAAAAAGAAATTAAAAATCTTTCAAAAAACAAAAAATATTTCCTCTAATCTCATTAGAAGAAAAGCGTGCAAAAATATTAGCCTAAAATGATAAAAAGAACTATAGATATATTTTTTTCTTTATTGTTTTTAATTATTTCTTCTCCAATATTTTTTATAATTATTATTATTATCTATTTTTCTGATACATCAGTTTTTTTTTATTCTAAACGTATAGGAAAAAATAGTAAGATATTTTTAATGCCAAAATTTAAAACCATGAAGGATGACTCCCCTAATTTAGCTACAGATGTTTTAAAAAATCCTGAAAAATATTATACAAAATTTGGAAGTTTTTTAAGACGATTTAGTTTAGATGAAATACCTCAATTCTTTTGTATTTTATCAGGTGAAATGAGCATTGTCGGACCTAGACCAGCACTTTTTAATCAATATACTCTTATTGAAAAAAGAAAAGAACTAGGTATAGATACTCTTAAGCCAGGAATTACTGGATTAGCACAAATATCAGGAAGAGATAAACTTAGTACAGATCAAAAAGTTTATTATGATAACGAATATTTAAAAAATAATAATATTTTAATTGATATTCAAATAATTATTAAAACACCATTCAAAGTAATTAGAGGTACTGATGTTAAGTCTTAAAATTGTCATAGAATTATTTGTTAATTTTTGTATGGTGTGTTTTAATTTTTTCTAAATATGTCCGTATTAAAAAATAAAAATTTAACACTTGATGTTGATTATGTTAGATCTCAATTTCCTGCATTCAACGACAACTTAGCAAAAGATTGGTCTTTTTTTGAAAATGCTGGAGGAAGTTATGTCCCAAAAAATGTTATTGATAAACTATCTGAATTTATGATTTCGACTAAAGTACAACCATATGCTGAGTATCCAATGTCCAAAATAGCTGGTCAAAATATGGACAAAGCAATTAATTTATTTTCTAAAATGATAAATGCTAAACAGAATGAAATATTAATTGGTGGTTCAACATCTATTAATTTGTATGTTTTATCAAATGCTCTAAAAAAATTTATCAGCACTGGAGATGAGGTAATAGTAACTAATCAAGATCATGAGGCAAATATTTCACCATGGAGAAGATTAGCAGAAATTGGAGCAAAGGTTATTGAATGGAAAATAAATACAAAAAATGGAGAATTAGAAATTAATGATTTGGAAAAACTTATAAATAAAAAAACTAAAATTCTAGCTGTAACCCATTGTTCTAATATCGTTGGGTCAGTGAATGATTTAAAAAGAATAAGTGATATAGCTCATAAACATAATATATTTGTTATTGGAGATGGAGTTTCTTTTGCGCCCCATGGTTTTCCAAATGTAAAAGAACTTGGGGTAGATTTTTACACCTTTAGTTTATACAAAACATATGGCCCTCATCTTGCCCTAATGTATGGTCGAGAAGAAATATTAAAAGAACTGCCAAATCAAAATCATGAATTTTTAGAGGGTCAATATCCATACACTATCAATCCAGGCGGTCCCAATCATGAAGAATTATCTAGTCTTATAGGTATATATGAATATTTTAATAATCTTTTTAATCATCATTATAGTAATACTGAAATCGATATTGTTACAAAAATTTCAAAAATAAATAAATTAATATCAGATCATGAGGAGTATATTGCTAATCCTGTATTAGATGCAATTGACCAAAATAAAAAATTAAATCTTATTGGGAGGAATAAAATAATTAATAAAAATAGAGCTCCTACAATTTCATTTACTTCTAATAGCAAAACTTCAAAAGAAATCAGTCAAATATTAGTTAAAAACAATATAGCTACAAGAAATGATAATTTTTATGCTTGGAGATGCTTAAAGGCTCTAGGGATAGACTCAGATGATGGTGTAGTTAGGTTGAGTATGGTTCATTACAATAATATTGAAGAGTCAAAAAAATTGGTAAAAATATTAAATGCAATTTAAGATTGCAAAGATTTAAAATTTTATTTGTAATTAATTAAAATTATGTTTAGTTTATATTTAATGAATTGAGCAAAGTTTATTTTTAAAAATATCAATGAAAACTAAAAAAAATTATGAGAGGGATGAACTTCAAAATAGAATAGATTTAGCAGCAGCTTATCATTTGGCTGATTTATATGGATTTAGCGACATAATATGGAATCATATTACTTGCAAAACCTCTAAAAATAAAAATACATTTTTAATTAATAAATTTGGATTAAGATATGATGAAATCACTGCATCTAACCTTCTAGAAATCGATCTTAATGGAAATGTAGTATCAGGTGAAGGTGAGATAAATTTTACAGGTTTTGTGATTCATGGAGCTATTCATAAATCTAGGGATGATTTACATTGTGTTATGCATTCTCATTCCCGTTCAGGTATAGCAGTTTCATGTCTAAAAAATGGTCTCGAGATCTTGATACAGGATTCTGCTATGTTTCATAATAGAGTTAGTTACCATGATTGGGAAGGAATGTCGACAAGCCTAAATGAATGTGAAAAAATTTCTAGCGATCTAGGAAATAACAAAATTATGATTTTAAGAAATCATGGACTTCTAACTGCTGGCAAAACAATTGGAGAGGCATTTATGCTAATGTATTATCTTGATAGAGCTTGCAAGGTCCAACTTGATTTACTTTCTGCCAAAAAAGATATAATTAGACCATCTGAAAATTTATTAGAATTTGCTGCTGGCCAATATGAAGATCCAAAATTTAAACTAGGGGAACATGAGTGGCCCGCTTTAAAAAGAATGCTAAAAAAAAATAATAGTATATATGATCAGTAATGGACTTAAAATTTGAAAATATAAAGAAAGTTCAATCAAATCTAGATTACCCTTCACAATTATTTATTAATGGCAAATATCAAAAATCAATTTCAGAAATATCCTTTGAAAATATCTCACCAATAGATGGCAGAATAGTAAACAAGGTTTATTTAGCCCAGCAAGATGACGTAAATCTAGCGGTTTCAAAAGCAAGAGAAAGTTTCAATAATGGTTATTGGTCAAATTTACCTCCCGGCCAAAGAAAAAAAATTCTTCTAAAGTTTGCATCATTATTAGAGAAAAATCGTTTAGAGCTAGCGCTGCTAGATACGATTGATATGGGCAAAACTATTAATGACACTTATAATGCTGATCTTCCCACAAGCATTGATAATATTGAATGGTATGCGGAAATAATTGATAAATTATTCGATGACATATCACCTAGTTCAAAAGAATATATGGGTTTAATTACAAAGGAACCAATTGGTGTAGTTGCGGCTATAGTCCCTTGGAATTATCCTTTATGGATGGCAATATGGAAAATTGCACCAGCTCTTATAACAGGCAATTCAGTTATACTAAAACCTGCTGAGCAATCCCCAATGAGTGCAATTAAAATTGGGGCTTTATTGTCTGAAGCAGGAGTGCCTGATGGAGTATTTTCTGTTTTGCCTGGAGATGGGCCAATAACAGGTAAATCCTTATGTCTTCATAATGAAGTTGATTGCGTGGCTTTTACTGGTTCAGGAGAAGTAGGAAAACTTGTTTTACAATATTCTGGACAGTCAAACATGAAAAGAGTTCAGTTAGAATGTGGAGGTAAATCACCAAATATTATTTTTGCAGATTGTTCAGATCTTGATTCTGCAGCAGAAGCATCTGCTTATGCAATTTTTGGAAACCAAGGAGAGGTCTGCTCAGCTGGTTCTAGACTTATTGTTCAAAAAGAAATAGAAAAAGATTTTCTGGATAAGGTAGCTGAAATAAGTAAAAATATGAAACCAGCTGACCCTCTTAATCCAAGTTCTTTTGCAGGAGCAATAGTAAATACTGAACAATTAGAAAAAATTAACAAATATGTAAATATAGGAAAAGAAGAAGGTGCAGAAATAAAAGTTGGGGGAAGTATAACAATGCAGGAAACCGGAGGGTGTTATTTTGAGCCAACAATATTTAAAAATGTAAAAAATAGTATGAGAATAGCTAAAGATGAAATTTTTGGTCCTGTACTTACCACTCTTACTTTTGAAGATTATGATGAGGCTATTTCTATTGCTAATGATACTGAATATGGACTAGCTGCAGGTGTTTGGACTCAAGACATTAACACAGCTATTAAAGCTTCTAGAGAAATTCGTGCTGGCACAGTTTATATTAATAACTATGAAGAAGGAGTAGACTCCACAATACCACTTGGAGGTTATAAGCAGTCCGGTATTGGCAGAGATAATGGCTATCAAGCTCTAGAAAATTATCTTCAAGTAAAGTCAACTTGGATAAAAGTTTCTTAAAATTTAATATTATTTAAATAATTTAATTTTGAATTAATTTCGTCTCTTTCTATATAGTAGCCCTGAAGATGTCTATTACCTGAGTTAGGATCAAATTCTGTTCTGCCATGAAGTACTCTTCTGTTATCAAAGCAAAATATATCACCTGCTTTAAGTGAGAACGAAATTTGAAACCTCTTATTATGAAGTTGTTTGTAAAAAAGAATATAAGCATCATAAAAATCATGCATAATTTTTGGAGTTAAATCTAATGTACCCATTGCACCTAAATTAATCCTAATTTCTTCAAATCCCCCATATTTATTAATTTTTATGATAGGGGATTTCTGAACTCTAATATTTTTTTGTGTAAAATCATTATCTTTAAAAATTACATCATTTTCAGTAAGTAATTTATATTTTTTAAAATAATTTTTTTTTAAAAAATTAGCTACAGCAAAACCATCCACTGCTGTAGAATTTCCACCTATAGCTTCATTGACTAAACAATGCAAAAATTGATAACCGGGAACATACTCATAGTAAGGTAGGTCACTATGATTAGCAAGTGCATCAGCTGTATATGCTTGATTGTTTGGTTTTGAAATATTTATAACTTCAAAAGGTGTTCCAAAAAAGGTTTCTCTATGCTTTCCAATCTTATCTAAAAATTTAAAAGCAGATTTGTTTTTAGTTGGCGCATTTTGGATAACTGTTATTCCATATGAATACATACCTTGAAGC
>MDSW01151721.1_pt1 | contig 31930 bp, 32 predicted proteins | sample 811171 | NCBI WGS metagenome assembly MDSW01 (sample SAMN05326641, study PRJNA326480) | marine metagenome | isolation source: seawater | place: Atlantic Ocean: North West | collected 2012 | reverse complement strand
GATTTGATATTTTTTATACTTTTATTTACATATATGATCATCTTTTTGACTTTAAAAAATAAATTGCAATGAGTAATAAAAACTATCTTTTTACTAGTGAGTCTGTTTCAGAAGGGCACCCAGACAAGGTTTGTGACAGAATTTCAGATATGGTAGTTGATACTTATTTAAAGGAAGATCCTTTTTCAAGGGTAGCCTGTGAAACACTAGCTACAACTAACAAAGTAGTTTTAGCAGGCGAGGTAAGAGGACCAAAAATTGAAAGTCAAGATCTAGTAAAAAAAGTAAGAGATTGTATTAAAGATATTGGTTATGATCAAAAAGGTTTTAGCTGGAAAACTGCTAAAATAGAAAGTCATCTTCATGCCCAATCCTCTGATATTGCTATGGGAGTTGATTCCAAAGGTAATAAAGATGAAGGAGCCGGCGATCAAGGAATAATGTTTGGATATGCTTGTAATGAAACAAAGGATTTAATGCCGGCACCAATATACTTTTCTCATAAAATTTTAAGACTCATGGCTGAAGATAGAAAAAAAGGTTTGATTAAAGGAATAGAGCCAGACTCCAAAAGTCAAGTGACTATGCTGTATGAAAACAACCTACCAAGCAAGGTAACTTCTGTAGTAATATCTACACAACATTCTAAAGACCTTAATCAAGAAGAGGTAAAAGAATTAGTTATTCCTTATATTAAAAAATCTATACCTACAAAGTTTTTAAAGGAACTAGATAACAAAAATATTTATATTAATCCAACAGGACAATTCATTATAGGTGGACCCGATGGTGACACAGGCTTAACTGGAAGAAAAATTATTGTTGATACTTATGGTGGAGCAGCTCCTCATGGAGGAGGAGCATTTTCTGGCAAAGATCCAACTAAAGTAGATAGATCTGCAGCATATGTTGCTAGATATATTGCAAAAAATATAGTTGCATCTGGCGTTAGTGACAAGTGTTTAATTCAGCTTGCATATGCGATTGGTGTATCAAAACCTCTTTCAATTTATGTAAATTTGTTCGATAAAAATACAGATAAAACACAAAGTATAAAAAGAATTATAGATGAAAATTTTGACTTATCTCCTAGAGGCATAAGAGAACTTTTAGGATTAAACAAAGCAATTTACGAAGTAACATCTTCTTACGGGCACTTCGGAAGAGAACCTTCAAATAACGGTCATTTTTCTTGGGAAAAAACTGATAAAATCAATATTTTTAAATTGTAACCTTGAAAAAGTCTTAAATTTTAATTAAGTATATAGAAAATTGTCAATTTATTAAAATGGGCTTTTGCCCATTTTTTTTTGGAGGATACAAAATGTTAAATAGAGGCTTAGATAAATTAGAGCTACTTAGAATAGTAGAGGCAGTAGCTAATGAAAAATCAATAGATAAAGAATTAATTATAGAATCTATGGAAAGTGCAATTCAAAAAGCTGCATTAACAAAATTTGGGAATGATAATAGTATTGAAGTAAACATCGACAGAGAGAGTGGTGAGATCAAAATAAATAAAGTTTTAGAGATAGTTGAGAATACAGAAGATCCAAGTAAAGAAATAACACTCAAAAATGCAAAATTAATTGATAAAAAAAATAAAGATTTAAAAATAGGTGACAAAATTTTCGAAGAATTACCACAAGTAGATTTTGGAAGAATAGCTGCTCAAAGTGCAAAACAAGTCATTAGCTTTAGAGTTAAGGAAGCTGAAAAAAATAGACAATACGAGGATTTCATAGAAAAACAAGGGCAAATACTAAGCGGAATTATTAAGAGAATGGAATATGGAAATGTAATAATGGACTTGGGTAAAGCTGAGGGTGTAATTAAGAAAGATGAATTAATTCCTAGAGAGATTCTAAAAACTGGGGACAGAGTAAAAGCATATTGTTATGAAGTAAAAAAAGAGCTTAAAGGTCATCAAATATTTTTATCAAGGGCACACCCACAGTTTTTAGCAAAATTATTTTTTCAAGAAGTTCCAGAAATTTATGAAGGTGTTATAGAAATAAAATCAGTTGCAAGAGATCCAGGTAGCAGAGCAAAAATATGCGTTCATTCAAAAGATAACTCTATAGATCCAGTTGGCGCCTGCGTAGGAATGAGAGGAAGCAGGGTCCAGACAATTGTAAATGAATTGCATGGAGAAAAAATTGATATTATTAAATGGACTGAAGATCTTCCTACATTAATTTCTGAGTCTTTATCGCCTGCAGAAATACAAAAAGTTTTAATTGATCAAGATAATAAAAGGATTGATGTAATTTTAACTGAAGAAAATTTAAGCAAGGCGATTGGTAGAAGAGGACAAAATGTAAGGTTAGCATCAAAGTTAACAAATTTTGAAATAGATATTTTAACAGATAAAGAAGATTCTGAGAGAAGACAGGCTGAATTTAAAGACAAGACTGAAATTTTAATAAAAAATTTAGAAGTCGACGAAACACTTGGACAGCTTTTAGTGTCAGAGGGTTATCAAAGCATTGAAGAAATTTCACAAGCCAAGCCAGAAGATATTTCAAAAATCGAGGGTGTAGATGAATCTACTGCACAAGAATTAATAAGTAGGTCAAAAGAAAATTTAATTAAAGAAAAAGAAGAAGTTGCTAAAAAACTAAAAGAACTAGGTGTAGAAGATTCTTTAATAAATCTTAAAGGCATTACTCAAGGTATGTTGGTTATTCTAGGACAAAGAAATATTAAAAAACTAAGTGATTTTGCTGACCTTTCATCTGATGAACTAATAGGCGGCTACGATGAAATTAAAGGTAAAAAGATAAAAATTGATGGCTATTTAGAAGAATTTTCTCTTTCTAGAGAAGAAGCAGATCAATTAATTATGGATGCTAGAAAGATAGTATTTAAATAAAATAATATGGAAGATAAAAAAAATAAGAAAAAAAAGACATTAACTATTTCATCCTCAGTCTCTAAAAAAATTAATATACCTAGTTTGGATAGAGGCAATAAAAGATCCTTTTCGATAGAAAAGAAAAAAACATTTAAAGGATCACCGGGAAAACCTAAAACAAATCATAATTTTGGTTTGCCACATAAAGAGGGAGCAAATAAAAAGAATTTCTCAAGAAAATTTATAGAGCAACAAGCAACTAAAAACTTCATTAAAAAGGAACAAAAAATTCCTACAAAAAGCAAGATCAGACTAAAAAGTTCAATAGACAAAAGAGATATAAAACTCACGGTTTCAAGAGCATTGAATGTTGAAGAAATTGAAATTAAACAAAGAAGTTTAGCATCTGTTAAAAGAGCTCGTTTAAAAGAGAAAAAGAATAATCCTAATTTACCAGAAGAAAAAAAAGAATTTAAAAAAGTTATAAGAGATGTAAAAGTCCCCGAACAAATTACTATACAAGAGCTTTCTAATAGAATGGCAGAAAGATCTAGTGATGTAATTAAATTTTTGTTTAATATGAAAGTTGTTGCAACGATTAATCACACAATTGACAAAGACACTGCAGAATACATAGTTAAAGAATTTGGTCATAAGCCAGTTTTAGAAGAGGAACCTTATTTAGAACCTATAAAAGAAACTAGCGTATTAAAGAAAGGCGATCTTAAAAAAAGACCACCTGTGGTAACAATTATGGGTCATGTAGACCACGGTAAAACTACTCTTCTAGATGCACTAAGAAACACAAATGTTGTATCTGGAGAGCACGGAGGAATAACCCAACATATTGGGGCATATCAGGTTAAAACTGATAAGAGCAGAGCTATTACTTTTATTGATACTCCCGGACACGCAGCATTTACAGAAATGAGAGCGAGAGGTTCAAAAATTACGGATATCGTAGTTCTAGTAGTCGCAGCAGATGATGGAATTAAACCTCAGACAGTAGAAGCTATTCAACACTCAAAAGCGGCAAAAGTTCCTATAATTGTAGCTATAAATAAATGTGACTTACCAAATAAAAATATTAGTAAAATTAAAAATGATTTAATGAAATATGAACTAATAGCTGAAGATCTAAGTGGCGACACTCTTTTTGTTGAAGTTTCCGCTATCAAAAAAGAAAATTTAGATAAGTTAAAAGAAAATATACTTCTTCAGGCTGATCTTTTAGATTTAAAAGCAGCAAACTTTGGTCCAGCCACTGGAGTAGTATTAGAGTCAAAAATTGATAAAGGGAAAGGACCGGTCTCTACTATTTTAATTTCTAATGGATTACTTAAAAAAGGAGATTTTTTTGTTTGCGGAAATACTTGGGGTAAAATTCGTGCTATGATCAACTACGAGGGAAAAAATATTGAAGAGGCATTACCTTCTACTCCTGTAGAAATTTTGGGCATGAATGCTTCAGTTTTTGCTGGAGCTGAATTTTTTGTTACAGAAAATGAAGATAAGGCTAAAGAAATTTCAGAATTTAAAACAAATTCTTCAGGCTCGCCGAAAAAACTTATTTCAAAAGATAAAAAAACTTTGTTTGAAAACAAAGGAAACAAAAAAGAACTTAACATAATAATAAAATCTGATGTTCAAGGTTCTAGCGAAGCTTTAAAAAATGCAATTAATAAGATTAAAAATGATGAAGTTGAGCCTAAAATTATTCTTTCTGATATTGGAATGATAAATGAAACAGACGTGTCTTTAGCCAAAGCTTCTAATGCTTTGTTAATTGGATTTAATGTTAAACCAAATAGAGAGGCAAAGAAATTAGCAGAAGAACAATTAGTTGATATAAAATATTATAATATTATTTATGAAGCTTTAGAATTTGTAGAAAAAGGTTTATCTGGGTTATTAGAGCCAGATATTAAAGAAAAAATTAATGGTTCTGCAGAGGTATTAAAAATTTTTAAAGTTTCGAGTGCTGGAAAAATTGCAGGATCTAAAGTTATTGATGGAGAAATTAAGAATAAGTCAAAAGTAAGAATTATAAGAGATGGAACAGTTGTTTATAATGGGGAAATATCAAGTTTATTTAGGGAAAAGAATGCTGTTAAAGAAGTCTCTACGGGGCTAGAATGTGGAATAAGCCTTAAAGATTTTATTGATTTTAAAGAAAAAGATATAATCGAGTCTTACCAAGTAGAAAAGATAGAAAGAAGAATTTAATGCAAAAAAATATTTCAAATCAACCTTTCACACAAAGGCAACTAAGAGTAGGGGAACTAGTTAAACAGAGTTTAGGAGAAATTTTTATTAGAAACGAAGCGAAAATTCCTGTTATTAACACCAAACTTATAACAGTCACAGAAGTAAGAATGACCCCAGATTTAAAGACCGCAAGAACCTATGTAATACCATTAGGTGGTTTGAATATGTCTGAAACTGTAAGTATCTTGACTGAATTCTCACATCTTGTTAGAAAAGCATTGTCAAAAAAGCTTGATATAAAGTTTCTTCCTAAACTTTCGTTTGTAGAGGATAATTCTTTTGAATATGCTGAGAAAATTGAAAAATTAATTAAAAAAAATAGAAAAAATGAAACAAACAAAAACTGATACAATTAAATCGTTAGCAATTAATAAAAAAGATGTGGGTTCTGCAGAGGTTCAAATTGGTCTTTTAAGTAAAAAAATAGAAAAATTATCTGTACATTTTAAAAAATTCAAAAAAGATAAGCATTCAACATTAGGACTTAACAAATCTGTTAACAAAAGAAAAAAACTTTTAGCTTATCTTAAAAGAAAGAATCCTGATTCATATAACAAAGTGCTAAAACAACTAAATTTAAGGAAATAATGTTTAAAGTTTACAAAGAAGAATTAGAAATTAATGGAAAAAAAATAACTTTAGAAACAGGAAAAATTGCAAGACAAGCTGATGGTGCTGTAATAGCAACTTGTGGTGAAACAGTTGTGATTGCAACAGCAGTTGGAGCAAAAGAAGTAAAAGAAGATCAAGACTATTTTCCACTTTCAGTAAATTACCAAGAAAAATATTATGCAGCAGGAAAAATACCCGGAGGATATTTTAAAAGAGAAGCAAGACCTACTGAGGCTGAAACTCTAATATCAAGGTTAATTGATAGACCTTTAAGACCATTGTTTCCAGAAGGTTTTATTAATGAAGTTCAAGTTTTACCGACAGTCATATCTTATGATGGGGAAAACCAACCTGACATACTATCAATGATTGCTTCCTCAGCAGCTTTAGCTATTTCTGGATTACCATTTAAAGGACCAGTTGCAGCTAGTAGAGTAGGATTTAAAGACGGAAAGTATTTATTAAATCCTTCAATAAAAGAACTAGAGGAGTCAAAATTGGACTTAGTAGTTGCAGGAACTAAAGATGCTGTACTTATGGTTGAGTCTGAAGCTAAAGGTTTAACAGAAAAAGAAATGTTAGAAGCAGTAAAATTTGGTCATAAAAGTTTTTTACCAATAATAAAATCAATTGAAAATTTAGCAAAAAAAAGTGGAAAACCTCAATGGAAATTTGAAACTCCAGACCACTCTGAAGTAAAGAAAAAAATAGCTAAAGCTCTTGAAAAAGATCTTAGAAAAGCTTTTAAAGAAACAGATAAAAAGAAGAGATCAGCTGCAATTTCAGAAGCAGAGTCAAAATGTAAAGAAATGTTTACTGAAGATGAAAATGTAACTGAAAATCAAGCCAAAGCACAATTAAAGTCTATAGAAAAAGATATAGTTAGAACAGCAATTTTAAAAGATAAAAAAAGAATTGATGGTAGAGGACTCTCAGACGTAAGACAGATCAAATGTGAAGTAGGTGTTTTGCCAAGAGCACATGGTTCTGCTTTATTTACTAGAGGTGAAACTCAAGCTTTAGTAGTTACAACATTAGGAATGACAGAGGATGAACAGAGATTGGAGAGCTTAGAAGGCATGCAAAGATCTAATTTCATGTTACATTATAATTTTCCTCCTTTCTCTGTTGGTGAGTGTGGAAGAATAGGAACTGGCAGAAGAGAAATAGGTCATGGAAAGTTAGCATGGAGAGCTATTAATTCATCTCTACCAAAAAAAGAAAATTTTCCTTATACTTTAAGAGTTGTTTCAGAAATAACAGAGTCTAACGGATCATCTTCTATGGCAACAGTTTGTGGAACATCATTATCTTTAATGGATGCTGGTGTACCAATCAAAGAACCTGTGGCTGGAATAGCTATGGGTCTTATTAAAGAGGGTGCTAAATATTCAGTTTTGTCAGACATTTTAGGGGATGAGGATCACTTAGGAGATATGGATTTTAAAGTAGCTGGTACAAAAAATGGAATTACATCTCTTCAAATGGACATAAAAATCACGGGTATCACTTTTGAAATTATGGAAAAAGCTTTAGAGCAAGCAAAAAGTGGTAGAGAACATATTCTCGTAGAGATGAATAAAGTCATTAAAACATCAAGGAAAGAATTTTCGAAACATACACCTAAAATGCAAACCATTAAAGTTGATAAAAAAGATATAGCAACAGTTATAGGTAAAGGTGGAGCTACCATAAGAGAAATAGTTGAAACTTCTGGTGCAAAAGTAGATGTTAAAGATACTGGTGAAGTAACAGTTGCAGCACCGGATGAGGAGTCTAGAAATAAAGCAATACAATTTATTAATAATTTAACAGCTAAACCAGAAGTGGGTAAAATATATAAAGGAAAAGTGGTTAAAATTATGGAATTCGGCGCTTTTGTGAATTTTTTAGGTAAACAAGATGGTCTAGTACATATATCTGAGCTTGCTGGAAAAAGAGTAGCAAAAGTAACAGATGTTGTTAAGGAAGGAGATGAAGTTTCTGTTAAAGTTTTGGGATTTGATAGAGGTAAAGTTAAACTATCGATAAAACAAGCAGTGGCTTAGCAAGTTAAATTTTGTATTCAAAATTTTGAGTCTCTTTATTTACCTGAAGTTCTATCGCTCCATTGTGCAAATGAAAATTTCTTGCCATTTTTGTAAGAGGCGACAAAGTAACTAATCTATTTAAATGGTTAGATTTTTTAATTTTTTTGAATACCTCTTTAACAATTAATTTTCCACCACCTTTTTTTTTGGACCAAACTGTATAAGCTATTGCAATTTTTCCTACATTTTTATCTCTTAAGGTACTTTGTAGATAAGCATCTTTTGTCATCAAATCTAATTCTTCAACAGTTTTAGGAATTTCATTTGTAAAACCAAAGCACATAATTGCACAAATTTCATTATTATATTTAACACCAAAAATTTTACGTCCATAACTAGTTCTAAAGTTATTATCAAGTTCTGGTCTCACTGGATCTTCTTCTACACTACACGTTTTAAGCTCAATTAATTGTGCTCCTTTTATCCAATCAAAAAAGTTGTCTAACTTTTCTTTTACTTTTAATTTTAATTTTTTCATTTCAATTTAACTTGATAAAGTTTCGTTATCTTTATTGTAATTGTTATGATTTGAATTCAGCTATGCATCTTTTGCAGGCTAAGATATATTTTTAGGGTCTGGCATCCCAGATTTATTATACCCAGCATCAACATAATGAACTTCGCCAGTAACCCCTCCTGCAAGATCACTTAGCAGGTATAAAGCTGATTTGCCTACATCATCAATATCGACATTTCTTTTTAAGAATGAATGATCTGCACTCCATTTATATAAAAATTTTGCATCTCCAATTGCTGATGCTGCCAAAGTTTTAATTGGTCCAGCACTGATAGCATTGACTCTTATTCCTTTAGAACCTAAATCTCTTGCAATATATTTTACACTTGACTCTAAAGCAGCCTTACAAACTCCCATAACATTATAGTTAGGAATTACTTTTGAGGACTCATAAGTAAGAGTTAACATACTTGAACCACTTTTCATTATTTTAGAAGCCTCTTTTGCAATTTCAGTGAAAGAAAAGCATGAAACTAACATGCTTTTTGTAAAATTTTCTCTAGAAGTATTAATGTATTCACCAGTGAGTTCTGATCTATCTGAAAAAGCTATGGCATGAACGATAAAATCTAATTGACCCCATTTTTTTTTTAATTCTTCAAAGGTGCTAATAATATCTTGTTTGTTTTCTACATTACAGTTTAGTAAAAAATTTGAATTTATTGACTTTGCTAAAGGCTCTACTCTTTTCTTGAGGGCATCTCCAAGATAAGTAAAAGCTAATTCAGCTCCATTCTCAGAAAGTCTTTTGGCTATACCCCAACCAATCGATCTTTCATTGGCAACTCCCATTATTAAACCTTTTTTTCCTTTGACTAGGCTCATAATTAAATTTTTTCAAATATTAAAGTAGCATTTGTTCCACCAAAACCAAAACTATTTGACATTATTGCGTTTAAATTTGCGTTTTTTTCTACCTTTTTGACTATAGGGAATTTTTTTGCTTCTTCGTCCATATCGTTGATATTTATGGATGCAGAAATAAAATTATTTTTCATCATAATCAAGCTATAAACTGCTTCATGAACAGATGTTGCACCCAATGAATGACCAGAGAGAGATTTTGTTGAACTTATTTTTGGAACATTGCTTCCAAAAACTTCTCCAACTGCTTTAAGTTCAGTTATGTCTCCTACAGGTGTTGATGTACCATGTGTATTTATGTAATCAATTTTATTTTTTGAACTATTTAGAGCCATTTTCATACATCTAACAGCTCCTTCACCAGACGGGGCAACCATATCGTGACCGTCCGAGGTTGCACCATAACCTGTTAATTCAGCATAAATTTTTGCACCTCGAGCTTTAGCGTGCTCGTATTCTTCTAAAACTAAAACACCTCCCCCACCTGATATGACAAAACCATCTCTTGTTTTGTCATAAGGTCTTGAAGCTTTTTCTGGAGTATCATTATATTTTGATGACAATGCTGTCATTGCATCAAACATTGCTGTCATTGCATAATGTACTTCATCACTTCCACCTGCAAAGATAATTTTCTGCTTTCCAAGTTGAATTAATTCCATTGCATTTCCTATACAATGACCGCTAGTAGCACAAGCAGAACTAATTGTATAGTTTACACCTTTTATTTTAAAAGGAACTGCAAGCGTTGCGGAAGCAGTGCTTGACATTGTTCTAGGAACAACGAAAGGTCCCATTTTTTTAGGATTTTTTTCTCTAGTTTTGTCTGCAGCCAGTATTACATTTTGAATAGAAGGACCTCCTGATCCCATTATCATACCAGTCAAAGGGTTGCTAACATCTTTTTCTGACAAACCAGAGTCCTTAACTGCTTCTGCCATTGAAATATAATTATATGCAGAGCCTGGTCCCATAAATCTAATAAATTTTCTATCAACATGATCTTCGAGTTTGATTTTTGGTTTTCCATGAACTTGGCTTTTCAAGTTATATTCTTTATATTCTTCAGAAAATGAAATTCCAGATTTTGAATTTAACAAAGATTTATAAACTTCATCTTGGTTATTTCCCAAGCAAGAAACAACTCCAATGCCCGTTATGACGACTCTTTTCATTGTTTAAATAATCCTACTTTTAAGTTTTCAGCTGAATAGATTATTTTTCCATCAGCACTTAAAATACCATTAGCTAGTCCCACAGTAGCTCCTTCTTTAACTAAAATGCGTTTAATATTAATTTCATAAGTAGCCATTTTTATTTTTTTAAGAACTTCACCTGTAAATTTTACAGAATTAACCCCTAAAGCTCTTCCTTTACCTGGGTTACCTAACCATCCTAGATAAAATCCAACTAATTGCCACATAGCATCTAAACCTAAGCAACCAGGCATTACGGGATCATTCTGAAAATGACATTTAAAAAACCAAAGTTCATCTTTAATATCTAACTCTGCTTTTAAAAATCCCTTTTTAAATTTCCCAGCCTCCTTCTTAATTTCAGTAATTCTATCAAACATAAGCATTGGTGGAAGAGGTAATTTAGCATTTCCCTCTCCAAAGAGGTTGCCTTTTCCACACTCTATTAAATCATTATAATTATAGTTGCTTTTTTGCATATTTTTTAATGTAAACTAATACTTGATTTGATAGTTTTTATATATATAAATAGTTTAGAATGATTTTAAACAATAAGTGAATAAAATCAACAATTATGAAAGATAATATCAAAATTTATATAGAAAAACTTAGATCTTCCAATTTGAGACCCACAAAACAAAGGATTCAAATTTGTCAGTTTTTATTCGACAGGGATAAAACATTTCATTTTACTGTAGAGGATTTAAACAAAAAAATTAATTTAAAAAATAATAATGAAAAAATTTCTTTAGCAACGCTCTATAACACTGTTCATGCATTTAAAAAAGCTGGACATCTTAAGGAGATATTAATTAATAATCATAAAAGTTATTTCGACACAAATACAAAACCTCATCATCATTTTTTTAGTGAAAATGAGAATGAACTTACGGATATACCTGTAGAAGCAGTTCATTTAGATAAGTCACCAGAAGCACCTAAAGGAAAACAGATCAGTCAAGTAGAAGTAATCATTCGACTTGAAAATGATAATCAAATTCAAAAAAAAATTAATTAATTCAATAATATATAATATTGTTTATAATAGTTCTAAACTATTGACAATTAATTTAGAATAATTATAAAGTATTCCTAAAGGAGAATATTTTATGGCACTTAAAGGATCAAAAACTGAAGAGAACTTAAAAGCTGCTTTTGCAGGTGAAAGCCAAGCAAACAGAAGATATCTTTACTTTGCTCAAAAAGCAGACGTAGAAGGATACAATGACGTTGCAACTGTATTTAGATCTACTGCTGAGGGTGAAACTGGACATGCACATGGACACTTAGAATACTTAGAAGAAGTTGGTGATCCAGCTACAGGAAAACCTATAGGAGAAACAAAAGATAATTTAGCATCTGCTGTTGCAGGAGAAACTCATGAATACACAGATATGTACCCTGGAATGGCAAAAACTGCTAGGGATGAGGGTTTTGAAGAAATCGCTGATTGGTTCGAAACTCTGGCTAAAGCTGAAAAATCTCATGCTGGTAAGTTTCAAAAAACATTAGATTCAATTAAATAAATCAAATAACGGTGGAGGAAACTCCACCGTAAAATCAAAAATGAGCAAAGAAGGAAGTATAAAAGCGCCGATACGACATCCATTAGATTTTAAAAATCCTGATTTTTTAGATAAAAAAAAATTAGATGATGAAATGAGAAGAGTTTTTGATGTTTGCCACGGATGCAGAAGATGCTTTAATCTTTGTGACTCTTTTCCAAAATTATTTGATATGATTGATCAATCTCAAGGTGAAGATGTAGAAAGTTTATCAAGTGATCAATTTCCAGCTATTGTTGATTCTTGTACTCTTTGTGACATGTGTTTTATGACCAAGTGTCCTTACGTTCCACCTCACGAATTTAATATTGATTTTCCTCATCTTATGTTGCGATACAGAAGTTTACAAAAAAAAGAAAGACAACTAGCCAGAACGCCAAGAGTTTTAGCAAATACTGATAGAAATGGAAAAATAGGTGTTTTTTTTTCAAGTATAATAAATTGGTTTTCTAATATTAAAAATAAATTTTTTAGAAAGTTAATTGAAAAATTTACTGGAATTGATAAAACAGTTTTTTTACCAAAATATAATTCTGGGACTTTTGAAAAATATTTTAAAAAACATAAAAGTAAATGTATTCCTAAAAATCGAAAAGTAATTATTTATTCGACTTGTTATGTAAATTTTAATAAAAAAAATACTGGTATAGCTGCGCTTAAAGTCCTGGAAAAGAACAATGTCAAGGTTGAACATGCATATCCCGGATGTTGTGGTATGCCGTATTTAGAACAAGCCGATTTGCAAAAGGTAACAGAACAAGCAAAAAAAATTTCCAAAGATTTGTTAAAATGGGTGGAAAAAGGATACAGAGTTGTAACTTTAACTGCGAGTTGTGGTTTAATGCTAAAATTTGAATGGCCACTTCTTTTACCGGAGGACTCAGATATAATAAAACTCTCAAAAAATGTTTCTGATATAGATGAATATATTGTTGATATAGCTGAAAAAGATGGTCTCGCAGAAGGCTTGATGGAAATCGATGGAGGAGTAACAGTGCATAATGCTTGCCACGCTAGAGCCCAGAATATGGGGATCAAAGCAAGAGACATGCTTAAATTTATTCCTAATATAAAATTGGACGTAGTCGAGAGGTGTGCTGGACATGGAGGAACATTTGGCGTGATGAAAGAAACTCATATGCTTGCAAAAAAAGTTGGAAGACCAACTGCAAGACAAATTAAAAATAAAAATAATAAATATATGGCTTCAGACTGTCCTTTAGCAGGCAAACATCTTAACCAATTAAACGATGATACAAATATTAATCATACTGAGGCATTACATCCTATAGAAATTTTAGCTAAAGCATATAAATTATGATTATAAATTTTAATATGAACAAAGCTACTAAAGAAGTTACTAAAGCTGATTTACTTTCTACTGAGGAATACTCTAAAAACAGAAAGGCACTGAGGAAAGAAATAGTTAACTATAAAAAAGACAGAAGAGTTCCTTTAGGACCATATGCTAATTTTTATTTTGAGTCATATGAGACAATGAAAGCTCAGATTCAGGAAATGCTTTATATTGAAAAAGGAGGAGATGAACAGATTAAAGACGAATTAGCCGCTTATAATCCTTTAATACCCAAAGGAAAAGAATTGGTAGCTACTTTAATGTTTGAAATTGATAACCCATTAAGCAGATTGGAATTTCTTAATAAAGTTGGTGGTATTGAAGAAAAAGTTTTTTTTAAGATTGATGAAGAAAAAGTAAAAGCTATACCTGAAAAAGATGTGGATAGAACTTCAGCTGAAGGGAAAGCTTCGAGTGTTCAATTTATACATTTTTTATTCACTGATGAATTGATTAAAAAATTTAAAGATCTAAATACTGAAGTTGCTATTGGAATAGATCATCCAATGTACTCACATATAACAAAAATTAATCCCGAGACAAGAAAAGCATTATCACAAGATTTTTCCTAAAGCCTTCCCCATAAACTTTCTTTTTTTACCCAGCCACTAAATTTATCTACTTTAATTTTACACCAACCATTTTTACATTTTGAAACTAAACAAAGCCTACCTTTTTTTAAAATAACAACTGGCTTCGAATATACTGTTGGATTTTTAAAGACCAACAGATTATCTTCTATTGATATTCCAGCTTTTTTTTTTGAAAGCTGGGAAATATGTATCCAGCCCGAGTTTTGTTGATGATCAATTATTTTTCTAAAATTATCTGATTTGTCTTTTATTAGTACTGGTAAATATTTCTTTTTATAAAAAATTTTTATTGGATAATTAAACGATGGTCCTTGTCTTAAGTTTGTTTTTTCATTTCTAAGTGTCATAAAGTATTCTTCAGCTAAAGAAAATCTTGGAATCAAAATTAAAAACCAAGTACAAAAAAAAATAAAAAAAACTACTTTTCTAAATTTCATCTTTTTGTACATTCTTTAATACATTTAGAATTTTTACTTAATTTGACTTTCCTAAAATCTGTTTTTAATGAATTGAAAATTATCATTTTTCCAGAAAGATCACTTTTTGCATTAATAATAGTTTTTATGACCTCATTAGCTTGAATAGTTCCAGTTATTCCAGCTAAAGTCGAACTTATTCCCTCTGATTCACAATTATTAACTATGTTGGGCATTTCTGGCATGAAACATCTAAAACATGGTGTTTTTTTTTTAAAGTTAAATTTAAAAATCTGCCCATCAAATTTACTTATAGCTGCTGATATTAATATTTTTTTATTTTTTAGACAATAGTCATTAATTAAATATCTAGTTTTAAAATTATCTGTTCCATCGCAAATAATGTCAAACTTGTTAAAAACTTTATCTATATTATTTTTATTAACTTTTGTTTTGAAGGCGGATACTTTAATTTTTTTATTTATTTTTTTTAATACTTTTTGAGCTTGATTTACTTTAAATTTACCAATATCGGATGAGTTAAATAAAACTTGCCTATTCAAATTTGTAACATCTACTATATCATCATCAACTATTCCAATATTTCCGACACCTGAGTTTGCCAAATATAAAATTAAAGGACAGCCTAAACCTCCGACACCAACTACAAGAACTTTAGCAGAAAAAATTTTCTTCTGACCAGCAAATCCAATTTTTTTTAAAATTACTTGTTTAGCAAATCTTTTAAAATCATTATTGGAAATTTTCATAATCAGATTTATTTAGTTCCAGTAGATCCTAAACCTCCAGATCCTCTAGAGGTATTTGGCAATTCATTTACCTCTTCTAATTTTGCTTGCACTATTGGACAGACCACCATTTGTGCTATACGTAAACCATTCTGTACAATAAATTTTTCTTTACCAAAATTAACTAATATAATTTTAACTTCACCTCTATAGTCCGAGTCTATAGTTCCAGGTGTATTAAGAACACTCAAATTTTTTTTTGCTGCCAAACCGGAACGAGGTCTTATTTGAACTTCGTAACCTTTAGGAATAGATAAAGAAAAACCCGAGGGTATTATTGCCTTTTCACCAGGTTGTATTTCTATATCTTTTTCAATATACGCAGCTATATCCATGCCTGAGGATCCCGATGTCTCATATTTAGGAATTGATACTTTGCTTGATATCCTTTTAATTAATATCTTTGTCATTAATTAAAAACTTATCTACTATTTTTTTACTTATAACTGATGCTATATAACTTTTTTTGCTTTTAGGAATAGACTCTATTTCACCATTTTTATTAATAATAGAGACTTTGTTGTAATCAACATTAAAACCGAAATCTTTTTTTGAAACATCATTAGCAATAATTAAATCACAATGTTTGTTTCTAAGTTTATTAAGAGAATTTTTAATTAAATTTTCTGTTTCAGCTGAAAAGCCAATAACAAATTTTGGTCTCAATTTATTATTTTTTCCAAGATAGTTTAAAATGTCTATATTTTTTTCTAACTGCAGATAACTCAAGTCATCTTTTTTAATTTTATTTTTATTAACTTTTTTAACTTTAAAATCTGTAACTGCAGCAACACATATTGCAATATCTACAGGCAATAAATTTTTTACAGTTTCAAACATCTCATCTGCCGTCTCTACTTTAATTATCTTTAAATTTTTTGAGGGTTTAAAATTTGAATTAGCAGCAATTAAATTTGTTTTAACTCCAATTTTAGAAAGCGCTAGGGCTATTTCATAACCTTGTTTACCACTAGATTGATTTGAAATGTACCTTACAGGATCAATATGCTCTCTAGTGGAACCTGTAGTGATCAAAGCACTTATCTTTTTCTTTTTTAAAACATCTCTTAGATCAAAATAATTTTTTAAATAAGATAATATTTGTCTAGGACTAGACATTTTTCCTTCACCGTACTCACCACAAGCCATTTCACCAGTTTCAGGACCTATAAACTTATAACCATAATCAATTAATATTTTAAAATTATTTTGGGTAGCTTTATGTAACCACATTCTAACATTCATTGCTGGAACCAAAATAATATCTTTATTTGATGCTAGTATCACTGTGCTAGCCAAGTCGTCTGCTTTACCCAAGCTTAATTTAGTCATGAAATTAGCTGTAATCGGTAAAACTAAAATAATATCCGCCCATCTAGACAAGGATATGTGATCTATTTCAGCCTCGTTGTTTGAATCAAAAATATTTTCATAAACTTTATTTCCCGTCAAAGATGCAATAGATAATGGAGTAACAAATTCCTTGCCACCTTTAGTTAAAATCGTCTTTATATTTACATTATTTTTCTTGAGTAACCTAATAAGATCTAATGCTTTATAAGCCGAAATACCTCCGCTAATTATTAAAAGAATTTTTTTGTTTTTTAATGACATTTATATAATTAAAATACTAATAAAATTAAAATTACAATAGTTAATATACTAATTATAATATTATTTCTTAGACTTTTTAATTTTATTTTCTCCATTTCTAAGCCCTTATTGTTGCTTACATTTAAATTCAATTTTCCTTCAGCTATTAACTGTAAGGCATAATTTGCCTTATCCATGAAATTAGGTAGGTCAGGAACTCTCTTTAAAATTTCTGAAGAAGTCTCAATAGCTTGACTTAAATTTGACTCTGGACTTTTATAACTTTTTACCCAATTTTCTAAAACTGGTCTTGAAACATTCCAAATATTTGTTTCTGGATAAAGTTTTCTTGAAACACCCTCAACTACTACCATAGTCTTTTGGAGTAACAAAAGTTGAGTTTGGGTGGGCATGTTGAATTTTTCTGTGATTTCAAACAACTGAGATAATAAATTGCCACCAGAAATATCTTTAATCGACTGACCAAATATTGGTTCTCCCACTGATCTAAGTGCTTGGGCAAAATCTTCTTTCGATGTATCTTGAGGAACTAACCCAGCTTGAAAATGAACTTCAGCTACTTTAACGTAGTCTCTCTGAATAAAACCATAAAGAATTTCAGCTAAATATTTTCTGTTATTTTTGTCTAATCTTCCCATTATTCCAAAATCAACTGGAATAATATTTCCCTTAATATCAACAAAAAGATTACCCTGATGCATATCACCGTGAAAAAAACCATCTCTTACCGCTTGTTTAAGAAAATGTTGAATTAAATTTTCAGCAAGATTTTTAAGACTTATTCCAGATTTTTCCAAAGACTTTTGTTCTCTTATAGAAACTCCATTGACTTTATCTAAAGCTAAAATTCTTTTTGAAGTATAATTCCAGTAAATTTTAGGTACATTAAAGCCATTATCATTTTTGGTATTTTCATATAACTCATTAGCAGCTGCTGCCTCAAATCTTAAATCCATCTCAATGTTTGTTATCTCTCTTAATAAATGAACTACCTCCACTAACTTAAGTCTTTTGGTTTTTGGAATTAAGCTTTCAATTATATATGCCAGAAAAATTAATGCATCAAGTTCCTCATTAAATAACTTTTCTATATTTGGTCTTAAAATTTTTATTGCTATATCTTTTTCTTCATCATCAATTTTAATTTTAGCAATATGAACCTGAGCAATCGAAGCTGCGGCTATGGGTTCACTTAAATTAATAATATTATTAAATTGCTTTTCACCAATCTCTTGTTTAATGAATCTTTTAGCTTGATTGGTGCTAAAAGCTGGCAATTTGTCTTGTAACTTAGAAAGATCATTTGATAATTGTTCTCCTATAATGTCAGGTCTAGTTGCTAAAAATTGACCCAACTTAATGAAAGTTGTTCCCATTCCCTCTAGAGCTACACATAACTTTTCACCTGGTTTTTTTGAGATATTAATTATTTTTTTTTCACAACCGAAAGATACGGCATCAAAGAATAGTTTTATGGTAAAAGGGACTTTATAAAGTTCTCCTACTGTATCCAAAGCTCCAGATGAACCAAGTTTTCTAGCTATTTTAAATAATTGATAAACTCTTTTAAACATTTTTAAATTTTCCAACCAGAATGAATAGCGGAAATTCCGTTTGATAAGTTTCTAAATTCAACCTTAGAAAAACCATTTTTTTTAATAAAATTTGTTAATTCTTTTTGATCATAAAATTCGTCAATACTTTTTATTAAATATTGATAAGGCATATCATCACCAGTAATATATTTACCAATATAAGGAATAAGCTTTGAATATTGTTTATAAAACTTATTTAATGTTTCATTTTCTATTTTTGAAAATTCTAAACACATAAATCTTCCTCCAATTTTTAAAACACGGTAAGCTTCTTTTAAGCATAAATTGATATTACCAACATTTCTAATTCCATAACTTATGGTGTAAAAATCAAAAGTATTGTCCTTAAAAGGAAGCTTTTCAGCTCTACAATTATACCAATTTATATTTTTGTAATTTTTAAGCTTACCTTTGCCTACACCCAACATCTCTTTGTTAGGTTCTATACACGCTATTTTACTTTTATCATTTGTCTTTTTAGAAAACATATGAGCTAAATCACCAGTGCCTGATGCTACATCAATCAAAAAGCTATTTGTTTGTGGTTTCATCCAATCAATTAAATTTTTTTTCCACAAACGATGTACACCGAAAGACATGACATCGTTCATTAAGTCATACTTTCTGTAAACTTTAGAAAATACTGAATTGACTAAATTTGTTTTATCTTGAATAGTACTTTTCATAAATAAATTATATGCCAGAATTACCAGAAGTTGAAGTTGTTAAAAAGTCTCTTAAAAGTGTAGTCAATAATTTAATCATAAAAGATGTTAAAATATATGATGGCAATTTAAGATATAAAATCACAAAGAAACAAATTAATCAAATTATTGGGTCAAAAATATTGAATATTAAGAGAAGATCAAAATACCTTCTTTTTTTCTTAAGCAAAGGTCTAGTGATGATTGTTCATCTTGGTATGACAGGTAAATTTTTCATTATTCGAGAAAATCAGATAAAACAAAAAACTGGCTTTCATTATGAAATTGATGAAAGTAAAGATTTTAAACATAATCATGTAGTATTTTTATTTAAAAACAAATTAAAGCTTATATATAATGACGTTCGTAAGTTTGGATTCATAAAAATCGGATCTTTGAAAAAAATAAAGAATAATTTACATTTGCAGAGGCTCGGACCTGAACCTTTAAGTAGTTCTTTTAGTTTAAGATATTTAAAAAAAAATTTTATAAAGAAAAATAGACCGATCAAAAATTTATTGATGGATCAAACATTTGTCTCAGGTTTAGGAAATATTTATGTTAATGAAATTCTTTTTTATAGTAAAATTAAACCTTATCGTAAAATAAATAAACTTAAAAATGAAGATTTGATTAAATTACTAAAGTTTACAAAAAAAATTTTAAAAAAAGCTATTAAATTGGGCGGCTCTTCGATAAAGGATTTTTCGAGTAGTTCAGGTGAAAAAGGCAATTTTCAAGAATGTTTTGCTGTATATGGAAGAAAGGGTCAAATATGTTCTAATACTGATTGCAATGAAATTGTAAGAAAAATTGTAATGTCCAATCGTGCCAGTTTTTTCTGTCCAAAATGTCAAAAATAATAAAGTTGACCCTTATTATAGTGAGATATATACAGTTTTAAAAAATGCCTAATACAAAGTCAGCAATTAGAAGAATTAGAAGAGTGAAAAAACAAACTTTTGTTAATCGCCTTCGTAAGAGCAAGTATAGATCAGCCGTTAAACATATGGAAAGTCTAGTAAAATCAGGGAATAAGGAGAAAATTAAGAAATATTTTCCAAAATTTCAATCAATTCTCATGCAGGTTGCTAAATCTGGAGTAGTAAACAAAAAAACTGCTTCAAGAAAAATTTCAAAAATTTCGAAAAAAATTTCAAAGAAAAAATAAAACTAAATTTAATCAATTTTAAGTTGTTAAGTTTTGATAAATTTTTCCGACATCAAAACTAAATATAGATATTTTGGTATGGAGGTTGTAATAATTTTTTAAAATTTTTTTTAATAATTTCCCTCTCTACGATAAGTGTACAACCTAATCTAATTTATTTTTCAAATTTAAAAGATAATTCTTGATAAATTTAAATTTAGAAAATAAACATATCTTTCAATCTAAATTTATTTACATGGAAAAAAAAATTACAAAACCAAATGAAATTTTTGTTTCTGAAGAGGAAAAAATCTTAAATTGGTCGGAAGTTCAAAGTGCGTTTGAGAAAAATTTCGGAACAGAGATTTACTCCAGTTGGCTTAAAAATATTACTTTGTTAAAAGAATATAATGATTATTTAATTTTAGGAGTTCCTACCAGATTTTTTAGAGATTGGATTGTTTCAAGATATCTTGATAAAATATTGGAACAAATAAAAAAATTTAAATTAAGCTTGAATAGAGTGGAATTCAAAGTATTAGATGAGAATTTTTCTAAAACAAGCGACAAAAACAAAATAGATGATCTAAATAAAGTTACTGAGATTAAAGACTCTATTTTAAATTATAACCGTCTTAACCCAAATTTGAGTTTCGATAATTTTGTAGAAGGCTCAAGTAACGAGATCGCTTTATCGTCTTCAAGGAGAGTTTGTGAACAAATATCAAGATACAATCCTCTTTATATTTATGGAGGAGTTGGTTTAGGCAAAACACATTTGTTAAATGCAATAGGTTTAGAACTTCAAAAAAAGAGTAATGTCATGTTTATTTCAGCAGAAAGATTTATGTATCACTTTATTAAATCGATTAAAAAAAATGATATGGTTAATTTTAAGGATTTTTTTAGGGAGTCATCTGTTTTTATTATTGATGATATTCAATTTATACGGGGCAAAGAGGGTTTGCAGGAGGAATTTTTTCACACATTTAATAGTTTGATCGAAAAAAGTTCTCAAATAATTATTTCAGCAGACAGGTCACCAGTAAAACTCGATAGAGTACAGGAAAGAATTAAATCTAGGCTATCTGGTGGCTTAATAGTAGATATTGACGTTCCTGATTTAGAACTTAAGAAAAAAATTATTAAAAAAAGGCTCGAGGACATTCAAAATCAATTTAAGGAAAATTGTAGCTTAGAAGAAGATGTTATAAATTTTATTGCCACTGAAAGTAAAACAAATATTCGAGAATTAATTGGTATTTTAAATAGAGTTGTAACCTTTAGCAGAATACATAAAAAAACTTTGAGCATTTTAGATTGTAAAAATATTTTAAAAGATGTTTTTAATCAGGCAAAAATAATTACAGTAGATAAAATTCAAAATACTGTATCAAATTTTTTTAATATATCTCTAAGTGAAATGCTCTCTCAGCGCAGATCAAGACCGTTAGCTAGACCAAGACAAATAGCAATGTATCTTGCTAAACAACTTACTACTAGATCGTTACCAGAAATTGGAAGACGTTTTGCCAACAGAGATCATACAACTGTTATACATGCAGTCAAAACAATAAAAAGACTTTCAGAAAAGGATGACGAAATGAAAAGAAATATTAGTCATATCAGAGGACTCATATTAGAAGAGTAGAGAGTTAAATGAATGCAGTTTTCAATTAAAAGAGATGCTCTATTAAAATCTTTAACTCTTGTTCAGGGAGTTATTGAGAAAAAGAATACCCTACCGATTTTGTCGAACGTTTTAATTGATGCGAAAGACAGCAAGCTAATAGTAGTGGCAACAGATCTAGACCTAATTTTTTATGATGAAATTAATGATGTAAAAGTTAGTGAGCAAGGTAGTACAACTACCTCAGCTACTATACTTTACGACATTTTAAGAAAAATACGCACTAATTCAGATATTAGTTTTGATTTAAAAACAGAGAATAAACTAAGTCTTAAAACTAATAGCTCAGATTTTAACTTGCTGTGTCTTCCAACAGATAGCTTTCCAAATTTTTCCGATAACTTTGAAAGTGATGAAATAATTCTGAAAAAATCAAAACTTTTATCATTGTTAAATAAAACAAAAATATCTATATCAAACGATGATACTAGGCATTACTTAAACGGGATATTTCTACATTTGACCGAGTCCCAGAGCAAATCGTATTTAACTGGTGTAGCAACTGATAGTCATAGACTTTCTTCTAGCAGTATAGAAATTGAAAAAGGAAAAAATTTTGCACCTCTTATCTTGCCAAAAAAAACAGTTTTTCAATTGTGCTCTTTACTTCAAGACTCTGATGAAAAAGTTTTAATTAAGACTAGCGAAACAAAAATTCAATTTAATATTGGAAAAACAAAATTAACATCAAAAGTAATTGATGGAAAATTTCCAGATTATACAAAAGTAGTACCAAGAAATAATGATAAATCTTTAAAAGTTTTGTCTAAAGAATTTATAGACTCTATAGAGAGAGTCGCAACAGTATCAATAGATAGAAAAGAGGGTGTAAAATTAGTTATAAGCAAAGGAAATGTTAAACTTTCTGTAAATAGCACTAATTCAGGTGACGGCAATGAAGCTATAAAGGCAGACTATAATTCAAATGATGTTATAATAAGCTTTAATTCAAAATACTTAATTGACATTGCTTCTGAAATTGAAGACGAAAATTTAAAAATGAATTTGAAAGACTCGATTTCGCCTGTTTTAATAGAGGATAATTCGGATAAAAATAGTTTTTATGTTATAATGCCGATGAAAATCTAACTAATATTATTTTCATCTTTTTTTTGCTCATAGTAGTCTAGAAACCTTATATATCAATGGTAATTTAAGCCTGAGAAAGTATGCTGTTTTCTATAAATTAAAAAAAATGATATAACTTATTACCTTAATTCATAAAATTAATGCCAAAAAATTTAGAAAAGATAAACAAAAAAGCCTATGAAGCTGACTCGATCAAGGTCTTAAAAGGTCTTGATGCAGTTAGAAAGCGACCAGGCATGTATATCGGTGACACCGATGATGGTTCAGGGCTTCATCATATGGTTTTTGAGGTAGTTGATAATGCAATCGACGAGGCATTAGCAGGTTACTGCAAAAATATTTCTGTAATAATGAATAAGGATAATACTATAACTGTAGAAGACGACGGAAGAGGCATTCCAGTAGATATACATAAAGGGGAAAAAAAGTCAGCTGCTGAAGTAATAATGACCCAACTACATGCTGGCGGAAAGTTTGACCATAATTCTTATAAAGTTTCAGGTGGCTTACATGGAGTAGGAGTTTCAGTCGTTAATGCTCTTTCAGAAAAACTAGAACTTAACATTTTTAGAGATAACAAAGAATTTTCAATAAATTTCAAAGATGGTAACGCTGTAAAACCACTTAAACAAACAGGAAAAACGAAAAAAACAGGAACTAAAATTACATTTCTGCCGTCAAAAGAAATTTTTTCCTCAGTAGAATTTAACTCATCGGTTCTTCAAAAAAGAATGAGAGAACTAGCTTTTTTAAACAAAGGAATTAACATCACTTTAATAGATGATACTTCTACAAAAACAAAAGAATATGTTCATAAATATGAAGGAGGCATATTAGAATTTGTAAAATTTATTAACAGGAAAAAACCCATATTTATTAATAAAAATGAAAAAGAAGTTTTTAAAAAACCTATTTTTGTTACAGCAGAGAAGAACAATGTAATAGTAGAGTGTTCTTTGGAATGGAACGCTGGTTATTCAGAAGAAGTACTGGCATTTACAAATAATATACATCAAAAGGATGGTGGAACACATTTATTGGGCTTTCGAAGCGCTTTAACTAGAATTATAAATAAATATTCGTCAGAAAAAAATAGTAATAAGAAAAATAAAATAACACTCTCTGGCGATGACATTAAAGAGGGATTAACGGCAGTTTTGTCAATTAAAATGCCAGATCCCAAATTTTCTTCCCAAACTAAGGACAAACTTGTTTCTTCAGAAATAAGATTAATTGTTGAAAGCATTATAAGTGATAGGGTATCTACTTGGTTTGATCAAAATCCGACAGTAACAAAGAATGTTTTAGAAAAAATTACTCAAGCTGCTATAGCTAGAGATGTAGCTAGAAAAGCAAGAGATAGTGTTAGAAGAAAGGGAGTTTTTGAGCTTACAGGTTTACCAGGCAAATTAGCAGACTGTCAAATTTCTAAAAGAGAAGGTACTGAGTTATTTATAGTTGAGGGAGACTCAGCAGGAGGTTCTGCAAAACAAGGTAGAATGAGAGAGTATCAAGCTGTTCTTCCTCTTAGAGGAAAAATTCTTAATACTTATGTTAGTAGTAATACTAAAAAAAATGGTGCAAACGGTGATTATGCAACTAAAGCACTTGCAAAAATGATGTCTTCTAATGAAATAGTCACATTAATAAACGCTTTAGGAACAGGATCAAAAGATTTTGACTTAGAAAATTTAAGATATGACAAAGTTATTATAATGACAGATGCAGATGTTGATGGTTCTCACATTAGAACTTTGTTATTAACTTTTTTTAACAATCAACCTTTTAATAAATTAATCGAAAACGGTCATCTTTATCTAGCTCAACCTCCGTTATTTAAAATTACAAAAGGCACCAAAAGCGTTTATATTAAAGACGAAAAAGGTTTAGAAGATTACATAATAGAAACATCAGAAAAAAATATCAAAAGTTTAAAAAAAAATTCAAAAGAATATAATAAATTTATTGACGAACAAAAGAAAAAAATTTCTATACAAAGATTTAAAGGTTTAGGTGAAATGAACCCCGAAGAACTCTGGGAAACTACTTTAAACCCTGATAATAGAACATTACTCAAGGTTCAATATACAAAAGGAACAAAAGAAAAATCTAAAGAGGACCAAAAAATTATTGAAATACTTATGGGAGACGATGTTGCTCCTAGGAAAGATTTTATTACTAGTAGAGCTTTAGAAGTAGTAAATTTAGATATATAAGTTCTTTTAAATGAAATTTTCGAATATATTTAAGTCCGATGAAAATTTAAATTTAGACAAAAAAACTCTAGTTATCTTAAGATGGATAGCTACTTTAGGTCAATTAATAACAATTTATACTGTTTATTTTTTATTAAAATTTGATTTACCACTTCTTTTCTGCAATTTAATTCTGTTTTTTGGTCTAGCAACGAATTTTTATTTACAATTTTTCTTTAAAAAAAATTCAATTAACACTTTTGAGTCTACAATTATTTTGTTAATTGATATTTTACAATTAGCTCTTTTATTATTTTTTACCGGAGGAATTAAGAATCCTTTTGTAATTTTTTTAATTGTACCTGCAATAGTTTCATCAACTTTATTAAATATAAAAAGTACTTTCTTTCTTTCTTTTGTTACTATAACCGTACTTTTTTTTGTCACATTTTATCATTTTCCAATTCCAGCCCCTGGAAAAATTCATTTTCATGTTCCGGATTATTTTTTATATTCAATAACTTTATCACTAGTGATAGCACTAATTTTTTTAACTTACTTTGGATCAAGATTTAATATTGCGTCTAGAAAAAAAACTGAAGCTTTAAATAAATTGGAATTAATAATTGCTAAAGAACATGAGGTAGAAAGTATTGGTCTTCAAGCGGCTGCAGCTGCTCACTCACTTGGAACACCTTTAGCAACAATTTCAGTTGTTTCAAAAGAACTTAGGAAAGAAATTAAAGAAAACTCTAAATATTCGGAGGATTTAGATCTATTAATTAGTCAAACTAATAGATGTAAAGAAATTTTAAAGAAAATATCACAAAAACAAATTATCGATGATAGATTCATCTCTGATGTAAATTTTGAAGATCTTTTGAATGAAATTATTAAATCATTTAAAGAAAATTTTAATAAAGATATTATACTTAAAACAAACCTTAAAAACGAAGAATTTAATTTACAAAGATCTACTGAACTAGTTTATGGCTTAAGAAATTTTATTGGAAATGCAGTAAAGTTTTGTAAAAAAAATGTTTTAATAAAATTAGAAAAAGATAAAAATAATGTTAAACTATCCATTGAAGATGATGGTCCAGGTTTTCCAGATGATATTAAAGCATATCTAGGAGAGCCTTATATAAAATCTAAATCAAAACAAATAAGTTCTAAAATAGGACTTGGCTTAGGTACATTTTTAGGAAAAACTATCTTAGAAAGACAAAAGGCTCATATCTCATTTGCAGAAAGTGACTCACTTAACGGTGCCAAGGTAACAATTTTATGGGATATAAATGAATTAAGATCTAATTCTTAAACTCAAAAGTATAAGCTAAAATTTTGTAAGCTAGCTTAGCAACCAAAAAATTATAAGAGTCAAAATTTTTAATCGGAGCTAATTCATTTATATCTGCTCCAACAATATTTGAACATTTACAAACATTTTTTATTATTGGAAGAACTTCTTCCCACAAAAGTCCACCTGGTTCAGGCGTTCCAGTGGCAGGCATTATACTAGCATCAAAACCATCAACATCAAACGTTATGTAAACATTTTTTTTTTTAAAAATACTACTTAGTTTTTTTAGATTCCAATTTTTTTTGTCTTTTCCCCAAAAAATTTTAATTCTATTAGTATTTTTTTTATAAAACTTCATCTCCTCTAAAGACAAATTTCTTATTCCAAATGAAACTACTTTTACATTCTTAAAGTCCAAACATCTTTTTATTGCAGAGGCGTGAGAAAGTTTTTCTCCTTTGTAATGTTCTCTCAAATCAGCATGAGCATCAAAATGTAACAAAAATAATTCTTTATGTTTTTTAGCAAATGGTGCAATAGCTCCAGGAGTAATAGAATGTTCACCTCCTAAAACTAAAGGAAATTTTTTTTTTAATATAATTTTTTCATTAATTTTTGATAGTTGTTCGACAGCTTTTTTAATATTCTTTTTTATTGGAAATGGCTTAAGTGTTTTTATGCCAATAGTTTTATATGGTTCTGTTTTTAATTCTTCATCGTAAAGCTCAACTTGATGTGAAGCCTTAATTATTTCTTTAGGACCATTTTTAGTTCCCCCTCCATAACTTACAGTCTTTTCTAAACCGAATGGAACTATGATAACTTTATTTTTAATTTTAGAATTAGCCTCGTAACCCAAAAAACCTTTTTTTTGATTTAAATAATTCATTACTTGTTAAATATTTTAGAAAATTCCCTTTTTGGTCTCTTTTTCCAGCTTTGCCGATGATAAGCATCACTAGCTATTAATGGAAGAACACTTGTAGCTTCAGCAAAAACCATTTGTTCTTTTGTTATATCTACCTTACCCCATGAACTAGCCTCTTTTAATGTCGAACTACTACACGCTCCATCTCTGCTGTCGGCTACTGTTATTTGAATAGCATATTTGTGCATATCAACTTTTTTTCCTAAAAGTTCAGCACATACCACTGTATCTTGAACAAAATTTTTTGGAACTCCTCCTCCAATCATCAATAACCCAGATTGTTTTGATTTTAATTTAATTTCTGTTAATTCTCTAAACTCTCTTATTGAGTCTATAGTTATATGTTTTTTTGGGTTTTGTTCTTGATGCATGACCAAACCGAAACCCGCTGAACTATCAGTAAAGGCAGGACAAAAAATAGGAACATTATTGTCATAAGCAGTTTCTATTAAAGAATTTTTCTTCTTTGCATTTTTTTTTAAATATCTTCCTAATTCCTTTATAAATTCTCTTGAAGTATAAGGTCTTGCTTCTAAACCATTCGCTATATCGCAAATTGTTTTATCACATACCTGCAGTTCTTCTTCATCAATATAGGTGTCATAAATCCTATCAATGTAGTTGTCTCTAAGCTCAGTGTCATCCTGAAATTGAGATCCTTTGTAATGCTTAAAACCCAATGCTTCAAAAAAATCCATATCAATTATTGATGCACCTGTAGCAACTATTGCATCTACCATATTATATTTTACTAAATCCGAATATAAATTCATACAACCCCCTGCAGAAGTTGAGCCAGCCAAAGTTAGAAATATAGAGCAATCTTTATCAATTAACATTTCATTAAGTATTTTTGCTGCATTAGATGTGTCTCTTGAAGCAAACGACATATCTTTCATTGACTCGATGATCTTACGAGAGTCAAATGATGTTATATCTATATGTTTAACTGGATCCTTTAAAAAATTTTTTTTATTATGTCCAATTTTTGAACTGTTTTTTGACTTCATTAAGCAACCAAAGAATTCAACTTAATTGAATCTTCGTACATTGACACGATAGGTTTGTCACGTATCTCAAAAATTTCATTAGAAAAGAAACCGTTGAATTTAGTTCTAAAAGTTAAACCATAGGCACCTAACTGACCTAGCTCAATGTAATCTCCTTCTCTAATGTTGTTAGGTAGCAAAAATGGTCCCTTCATATAATCCAAGCTATCACATGTTGGTCCATAAAAATTGAAAGCTGTTAGTTTTTTTGATTGCACTCTTCCGTTTGAAATCATTCTAGAGGGCAGTATAAAATTTGGAACACCAGCATCAAATAAAGTTCCGTAAGTTCCATCATTAATATAAAGTTTTTGTTTTTTTCTTAAGTTAACTTTTACAATTGTTGAGCCGCTTTCAGCAACTAAAGCCCTACCTGGTTCACAAATAATTTCTGGCATTTTAGGCAATTTTAAATTTTTTAGAGATTTTTTAATTTCCTCCATATAGTTCTCCAAAGGCTCTGGATTTAAGTCAGGGTAAATTGAAGGGAAGCCACCACCAACATTAATAATATCTGGTATTATTTTAGTTTTTTTAATTATATTTTTAATTTCTCCGATACCTTTTGAGAAGGCAATTTTGTGCATACATTGCGAACCTACATGAAAACTAATACCAATTTTTTTTGCATGTTCTTTGCATAATCTTACTAAACCTAAAGCTTCGCTAGGCAAAGCACCAAATTTTCTTGATAAGTCTATTTCTGCATGCTCGTTTGAAATTGTTATTCTTACATATAAATTTAAATCTTTTGCCCGCTTAGTAACTTCCAAAATTTTCTGAAGCTCATCTTTCGTGTCTAAAGCAAAATCTTTTATACCCAAATTAAAATAAGCTTCAGCTATATCATTTCTGCTTTTCACAGTATGCATAAAGTATAACCGTGCATCAGATTTTATTTTTTTAATAAGTTTAATTTCATTAATAGAGGCAACATCAAAATTAGTTATACCATTGTTAATTATATTTTTAATGACCCTCCCATTTGAATTGGTTTTTACTGCATAAAGAACTTTACCTGGAAAGTTTTTCTTAAAAAACTCACATGATACTTTTATGGATTCAGGTCTAATACAGTAGACCGGATAATCAGGTTTAATAGTTTTAACTAACTCGTTAACGTCTTTAAATTTTTGCATCTCATGTGTCCCTCTTATTGTTTACACAGAAAGGTTTCTAAAAAATTTCTATAAAAAAACCTTATCTTTTCGCATTTAAGGTTATTTTCTCTTTATGTCAAAGAAAAAATGTACATTTTGTCCACTTGCATTTTTCGATTTCATGATCACATAAGAACTTATGAAAGCTGTAAAAATTACACCTAAGCAACTCAAGTTAGAAGACTTTGAGGACAAGTCTCTTTTGATAGTGGATGATGACGATCCATTGAGAGGAAGGCTGTCTAGAGCTATGGAAAAGAAGGGTTTTTTAGTAAAAGGAGCCAAAACTGAGGCTGAAGCAATTGATATTATTCAAAAAACACCACCTAATTTTGCAGTTGTAGATCTACGTCTTGAAGGGGGTAATGGGCTCAAAATAGTAAAATTTCTCTCATCTAGCAGGAAAGAGGCAAGAATTATTATGCTAACAGGCTATGGTAATTTACCAACAGCTGTGGAAGCAGTCAAAGCAGGAGCCATGGATTATTTGGCTAAACCGGCAGATGCTGATGATGTTGAGGCTGCACTGCTTGCACCAACTGATTCGAAAGCGAAACCACCTGAAAACCCAATGTCTGCTGATAGAGTAAAGTGGGAACATATTCATCGGGTTTTTGAACTATGCAACAGAAATGTTTCGGAAACAGCCAGAAAACTAAAAATGCATAGAAGAACACTACAAAGAATTCTTTCTAAAAGATCACCTAGATAAATCCAATTTTAAATAAAGAGCCTTATTTTATATATTCTAGAGATGGCAAATGTAATTAAAAGTATTTTGAAAAGTTCTGCTAATAAAAATGGTTCAGCTCCTAATTTAAATATTGGTTTTTCCCAACCTATCAAAAAACCTAACCACAACATTCCAAAAAGATAAATAAAACTTGTAGCGAAAGTTATTTTTGTAAAGTTTTCTAAAAAATTAGAGCTATATTTAAAATAACCAGCTAAAAATCCAGCTACTATGAAGCCAATCAAATATCCCATAGTTGGACCAGTAAAATAAATTAAGCCAACTCCTTTTTCTGGTGTTCCAGCAAAAACAGGCAAACCAATTATTCCTTCAAATAAATACAATGTTATAGTCGCTGTAGCTAACTTCCATCCAAAAGCAACACCTATAAACAGTACAACAAAAGTTTGCATTGTCATAGGCACAGGATAAAATGGAATTTTTATTTTTGATGATACTGCTAAAATGATTGTACCAATAAAAGCTAAAATAATACTTTTAAGTATTTGAGACTGCTTAATAATTTTAATTGTTTCCATAACACTATATTTACTTTTTTTTAAAGTTAAATCTACTTATTTGTTAACTGAATAAAAACATCTTCTAAATCACCATCATCTGTTGAAATATCTAGTATTTCGAGGTCATTTTCATCTAAGATTTTTAAAATTTCGCTAAATTTATTTAAATTTTTTTCATATACAACAGAAATCAACCCATCAGAATCAATCGTAAAGTTAACCCCATTTAACTTAAGATTTTTAATGTTATTTTTATTCTTTACCTTGAATTTTATTTTTTTTGTTTTTATTCGATCTAAAAGTTTTTGAGTAGTATCTAAGGCTACAAGATTTCCTTTATTTATTATTGCTATACGGTCACACATTTCTTGAGCTTCAAAAAGATAATGTGTTGTTAGTAAGATTGTTACACCAACTTTGTTAAGTTCTTTTACATTTTTCCAAAGATTTTTTCTTAATTCAACATCAACTCCAGCTGTTGGCTCATCCAAAATTAAAATTGGAGGTTGGTGAACCATAGCTTTAGCAATCAACAAACGCCGTTTCATTCCTCCTGATAAACTTCTTGAATAAGAAGAAGCTTGGTTTTCTAAAGCTACCATCTTTAAAATCGTATCTGTTATCCTATTTTTTTTAGAAACACCATATAATCCCGCCTGCAATTCCAATAAATCTCTTGGACTAAAAAATGCATCTAAGTTTACCTCTTGCGGAACTATTCCAATAGATGCCCTAACTTGTCTTGGATTCTCATCAAGATCAAATCCCCAAACTCTTACTTTTCCATTAGTTTTTGAAACTATTCCTCCAAGAATATTTAAAAATGTGGTTTTACCCGCTCCATTAGGACCAAGAAGTCCAAAAACCTCACCTTGTTTAACATTGAAATTTAAATTGCTTAGAGCTATTTTTTTGTTATTTTTTGTTGAATAAATTTTATTAAGATTTTCAACAGTTAAAGCAATTTTTTCCATAATTTATTTAATTATATCACGAAAAAAATTAAGGTATTATAAATATATGAGTTCTATAAAAAAATCTGATCATTTTTATCT
>MDSW01066013.1_pt1 | contig 31979 bp, 24 predicted proteins | sample 811171 | NCBI WGS metagenome assembly MDSW01 (sample SAMN05326641, study PRJNA326480) | marine metagenome | isolation source: seawater | place: Atlantic Ocean: North West | collected 2012 | reverse complement strand
GCGCGCCTCCCGCGCCTCGCCAGGGCGGCCGCGGCGGCCGCGGCGGCGCCGCGGTCCCCGCGCCTCGCGCGAGGGGCGCGCCCGCGCCCGCGCCCGCGGTCGGCGGCGACGGCCTCCTCCCGACGCGCATGGCGGTGCCCACCGAGGATTTCAACTTCGAAGCCGGGTTCCAGAAGTTCAGCAAGGAGGAGCTCTTCGGGAAGCAGATGCCCTCGGTGGCGCCGGTGCAGACGTACGTCAAGGACGAGTTCTTCGACAGCATGAGCTGCGAGGCGCTTGAGAGACAGGAGCAGCAGAAGCAGCAGAGCGGCGGCCGCGCTCGGTTCGCGGAGATGCGCAAGCTCGACATGGACACCTTCGGCGCGGCGGGCGGCCAGAGGCGTCAAGGCCAGGGCGGCGGCGGCCGCGGCGACGGGGGCCGCGGCGGCGGTCGCGGCGGACGCGGCGATACCCGCGGATTCCAACAAACCGGGGGTCGCGGCGGCGGTCGCGGTGGGCGCGGCGGTCGCGGGCGCTAGGAAGCGTCGCGACGCGGACGGATCGACCGCGGCGAGGAGCGAACGAGAGGGCGTTCGGGTTTTTTTTCTCTTCACGTCGTTTTTCAGAGAAGAGAGAGACGCTTCTTCCCACACCGCACCGAACGCGCTCCCCGATCCGCGTCGTGGTCCCGCGTTCGGTTTTCCGCGTTCGGTTCGCGCGCCGCGATCGCGACGCGTCTTTCGCGAGAGGTTTCGGAATCCCCCCCCCCCTCCTCCTTCGGATCGTCGTCTCGTCCGAGGAACGGGACGCTTCCTAGGACGCGGGGGTTTTAGGTCGTCGTGGCTTTTTTTTTTTTGCGTCTCCCCAGGGTTTAGGGTCCCGGCGCGACAGTTTCCTCGGCGCGTTCGTCCGCCCCCCCCCCGTCGCATCGCTCGTTCGCCTCGTTCGCCGGCCATGCCCGCGACGTCGATGGAGGAGATGACCTTCGCGGAGCCGCGCACGGTGCTGTTCGCCGTGGGCGAGAAGGACTCGATCGAGACCAAGCTGAGCTGGCGCTGGGCGCGGGACAACGTCCTGCTCGCGAGCGACAACGTCTGGCTCGTTCGCTGCCGGCGGAAGCAGAGCGGGTGGATTCCCCTCGACTCCGTGCGCTACCTCTCCGACGCCTCCCTCGCCAAGGACTGGCTCCCGAGCGAGATCGCGCACACGATCCGCGGGATGGAGCACAAGCTCGTCGTCATCGACACCACGCACGACCCGGGCGAGGCCCTGGTGAAGTTCTGCGAGGTCGAGGTTCCCAAAGACGCCCTCCTCATATGCGGCTCGCGAGGCCGCCAGGGCTGGCGCAAGTACCTCCTCGGAAGCGTCTCGTCCTACGTCGTCCAGCGCGTCCCGCTCCCGGTCCTCGTCGTGCGCTCCAGGAAGTACCGCGACATCCCGGACCTCACCTCCGACACCGTCGGCTCAGCGTACCTCGGGATGACCCCGCCGGGCAAGCGCCGCGTCGTCGCGCTCGCGCTCGACGGCGGACCATCCAGCCTCCCCCTCGTGAAGTGGGCGCGCGAGTACGTCATCAAGACCCGCGACGACGTGCACCTGCTCCACGCCGCTGCGGGGAAGACCCCGGAACAGACGAGCGACGCCTCGGAGACGATCCGACGGTGCGTCGCCGAGCTCGAAGCGTTTTTCGCGGAGTCGGCGGAGACCTCCGCGGAGAACCGCGGGACGACGACGTCGGTCCTGCTCGACGGCGCGAGCGACCTCCGCGACCAACTCGTGGATTACGTCGACGAGCTCGGCGGCGCGGTGGACCTGCTGATCGTGGGCACGCGAGGGATCCGAGGCGCGCTCAAGCGCTTCGCGCTGGGAAGCGTCTCGAGCTACTGCCTCGCGTACGCCAACGCGCCCGTGCTCGTCGTCCCCGGCGCCGTCGCGAGGGAAGCCGCGGGGCCCCAGGATGAGACGGACGAGACCCGAGCGCGAGCCGACGGCGCGGCGTAGAGAGAAACCTCGGGTCGAGCGAGCGGAAACCGCGCCGCGGAGGGACCGAACGAACGACGTTCCTATGAAGGCTACGGCTAAGGCTACGAGCCGTACTCGTTCGTCGCGCTCCACGAGGGATCGTCGCCGTCCCACCCGACGTCCCGCGCTTCGCCGTCGAGCGTTCCCGTCGTTCCCTCGCCCAAAAAAACCCCGTTCGGTTCATCCTCGACCCGTCCGTCGCGCGCGTCCATCCCCCCCCCGTCCCCGCCCGCTCGCGCCGCCCCAGAGGCCGCTCGGGTCGCGCGTAAAAACGGCGCCTCCGCCGCGCGGCGCCGCGCCGTCCACTCCGCCGCGCGCGCGTCCCGATTCTCGCGCCCGACGTCGACGAGGGCCCCTCGATGACGACGCCCCGGACGATCGCCGAGGGTGACGCGGGCGACGCGCGCGTCCACGATCGGCGCGACGTGATTTTCCAGGATCGCCCTGAGCTCCTCCCGAAGCGGAAGCGACCGCTCGAGCGCCCTCTCCACCGCGGGGAGGAGGAGCGCGTCGACGGCGCGCGCCGCCGCCGCCGCCGCCGCCGCCGGCGCGTACCCGGCCGCGCCGAGGTCGGGCGGGGGGCGCGGGAGGAGATCGACGCCGAGTCCCCGCGGCGCGAGCGGGGACCGCGCGGAGGCGCGCACGACGAGCCCGGTCGCGGGGTCCACGGACGCGTCCGCGCCGACCGCGGCGAGTTCGCGGAGCCATCCGTCGGCGGCGTCGCGAAATCCGCCGGGAGGTTTCGTTTTCTTCGTCGTCGTCGTCGTCGCGGGGACGACGCGATCTCCTCTCGCGAGGTCGTCGGAGGAGTACTCCGTCTGCGACGCGACGGATCGCCTCGGCACGCCGCGCTCGAGATCGCGCACGCGCTCGCGCAGGACTTCGACGTCGTCCTCGAGGGTGAGTCCGACCGCGCGCGCCTCGTCCAGTCGCTCGCGCGCGTCCTCCGCGTCGCGCGTCTTCTCGCGAAGCTCCGCCTCCAACGCGAGCGATCTCCGCTCGGCGTCGACGACGCCGCGTTCGCCCGCGTCCGCGCGACGCGCCGCGACCGCCAGCGCGCGCTCCGCCTCCTCCGCTCGGGCCAGCGCGTCCGCGAGTTTCCTCGCCTCGCGCTCCGAGGCGACCCGCGAGCGCCTGTCCGCGGCGGCGGCGACGCGGAGCGCCTCCGTCGCCTTCTCCTCCGCCGCTCTCGCCGCGCGTCGGGCGGCGTCCAGCTCAGCCTTGAGCGCGAACACGCGCTTGTCGGGGGCGTGGAGGTGGTCCACGAGGTGGGCGGGGACGCCCGCGGCGGACGGCGGGTCCGCGACGGGGGCGAACGGGTCGCGTCGTCCGTCCGTCGAGGATGACGACATGGCAGGAACGGACGGACTGCACGCGTGCGCGACAGCTACCGAATCCCCATCCCCGCGAGGCGACGGTCCCCGCCCGCGCGACGGTCCCCTCCTCGCCCGCGGCCCTGAATTTCCTCCGACCGACCTCGAAACGCGCGCGCGCGCGCTCTCGACGCGAGGCGATCCGGACGCGGGCGCCCGCGGTGCGGTGTGAGAACGCGAGCGCGCTCGTCGTGGCTTTGAAAATGTCTCACGCTCGTCACTTCGGCGGGCAGCTGCGCCGACGAGATTTCCGGGGAGCCGCGCGAGAGTGCGGTAAACCCGCCGCGGGGCACGCGGAGCGCGGACGGTCCAGGCTGTTCGTATGCGTCTCAGTCTGAAGGGAGGGAAGATCACAAAACCTCCTCCCGCCTGCCGCGGCGCACACTGCGACGCGCGCGGGTCGCATCCCTCCGGCTGGTCCGGCGAATCCCGCAGCGGCGCGAGGATGCTGCGTCACGCCGCCAAGTCCCTCGGCGCGAGGCTGATCCCGGCGCGGGCGGCCGCCGTGCAGTGCTTCCACTCCTCTCCCGCGGTGGAATCCTCCCTCCCTAAAAAGAACGGTACGCAAACCCGAGCCGCGCGCGACGCGCCGCGAGAGGACCACCGCGGAGGACGCGAACGCTGACGCGATCACCCCACGTTTCCGTCTCCACAGGAACGACGCAAGTCGGCGAGGGGCCCAAGGCGCTGTCGTCCACGCCGATGCCCACGGATCTCTCGGGAGGTGCGCAAATCCCCCATCATCACCCGCCGCACGGACCGCGGGTTTTCATCGCTGATGTGATTTGTGTGTCAGCCCCCCCCCGGTTCCGCGGCGGTCCCACCTCGCACCCCGATCTCCCCGCCGCCGAGGTTTCGCATCCACTCGGTCGCGAACGCTTCGCTGACGCGTCCCTCCTCCGCGGTTCGTTCCCTCCCCTCGCAGTGCTGGACGCCTCCGCGCAGACGCTGTTCCTCACGGAGATGTTTCGCGGGATGTCGCTGACGATGAAGTACTTCTGGGAGCCCAAGGTGACGATCAACTACCCGTTCGAGAAGGGCCCGCTGTCGCCGCGCTTCCGCGGCGAGCACGCGCTCCGCCGGTACCCCACGGGCGAGGAGCGGTGCATCGCGTGCAAGCTCTGCGAGGCCATCTGCCCCGCGCAGGCGATCACCATCGAGGCGGAGGAGCGCGAGGACGGCAGCCGCCGCACGACGCGGTACGACATCGACATGACGAAGTGCATCTACTGCGGCTTCTGCCAGGAGGCGTGCCCGGTGGACGCGATCGTGGAGGGCCCCAACTTCGAGTACGCCACGTACACGCACGAGGAACTCCTGTACGATAAGGAGAAGCTCCTCAACAACGGGGACAAGTGGGAAAAGGAAATCGCCAAGAACCTCGCGAGCGAGAGCCTCTACCGGTGACGGAGACGAGCGACGACGCGTGCGATCGGAGGGGGACGCCCGGCGAGTCTCTCCATCGCGCGTCGAAGAGCGCGTAGCCTCGACTGTAAAACGTTCAATTGTTTCATCGCGTCGCGAGTCGCTCGGGAGTCGACGCCGCGCGCGAGCGCGACGGCTAAAATTTCCCCCCGCCAACTGATGTCGTCTGAGATCGCGTGGATCAGACAGGTTCAATATATCTTCAAGTGCTCGGAGATCTCACGCGCTTCGCCACCGCTTCCGTCGGCTTCGCGGCGCGTCGAGCAGACTGTTGGGGCGCGGCGACGAAGACCACCTCCACGACGGGTGCGGGATCGCGGTGCTCGACCTGGCGTGGTCGATTTCAGCGTTTCCACGCGCGTCGTGGGCGATGCCGCCTCTCGCCGCGACGGTGCGGTGCGGGGTGTGGATGGGCAACCGACGGAGGATAACGACCGCGTCTCGTTCCGCGGGCGTTCCCCCGCGCGCGTCCGTCGCGTGGAGACGAGTCTATCACGGCTCGAGCGATCGCGACGTCTGGGTGTCGCGCGCGCGATCGAGCGCCCCGCCACGCGATCGCGCCCGCGGTCGCGTCGCGCACGGGGGGAGGTCGGCGCGGACGAGGAGCCACGGCGAGGCGGTGGCCCCACTGCCGGAGGATGGCGATGGGCAGGGCGGGGGCGAGGCCGCGGCGACGGGGGACGAGGCCGCGGCGACGGGGGATGCGGCGGCTGCGGCGGAGGACGATCTTCACGCGCATCACTCGTGCTGGGCGGACGCGTGGTTGAAACTCCCGGAGGAGGGCTTCTGTCGCGTGCCGTGGCGGTGGGGGACCGTGTGCAGCGTCATGGTCTTGTGGTTCGCGTCTTTTCTGCTCGTCGGACACGTCGGGCTTCCCAGCGCGGTCCAGTGGCTGGGATTCAACTGCCGAGAGCTCTCCGCCCGCGGGCTCGCGCTGTACAGCCTCAGCGCGGACGTGGTGGAGATGTTCGTGGGTCTGGGCGTTCTCTTTCAGTGCCTTCGGCCGTACTTCCCGCTTCCGAGGGGGTGGTTCCCCGCGCGCCTCAGCTTTCGAGGGGGTTGGTGGAAAGAGGTCGCGCTCGGGTGCTCGGTGTTTCCCATCGTCAGCACGCTCAACAACCTGAACAGCAGCATGATGCCGACTCCGAGCACCTCCCTGCCGGTCTCCCCGTGGGAGCAGTCGTTGCTCTCCAACGACCTCGTGTCCATCTGCTTCTACATCGCGGTGGTGTCCCTCGTGGCGCCCGTCTGGGAAGAGTTCATCTTCCGCGGGTTCCTCCTCCCGTCCTTCACCAGGTACTTCCGCGCGGACGTCTCCATCCTCCTCAGCTCGCTCATCTTCGCCCTCGCGCACTTCAGCATCGAGCGGCTCATACCCCTCACCTTCCTCGGGATGTTGATGTGCGTGGTGTACCTCCGGTCGAAGAACATCCTCGCGCCGATCATTCTCCACTCTCTATGGAACGCGTTCGCGTTCGTGGAGCTCGTCGTCAAGCCCGAAGCGGCGGCGACGTGGATCACGAACCTTTTCGGAATGGGGGTGTGAGCGAAGGCAGGTGTGTGGGCACGATTGTATCAGTACGTCGGGGGAGGGTTGCGGATGTTTCGCTGCGCGCGCGCTATGATAGTTTGTGAAGAAGAACGCATCGTTTATTGAGCGGCGCCCCGTCTCGAGCCTACGAATATTTGATTTCCCTATGGTATTTACGCGCTCGGCGGATCGGATCCAGCTCTCCGCGCGGGTGGGTGGCGACGCGCGAGTTGCTCACTCACGTCGGGCGCTTCTTCCCCCCCTTCTTGTCCGACTCCGGTTCTGGAATTGGCTCGCTGCTGCAACACCAGCAACACGTCGCGTCTTCGTCGGGCGCGAACGGCGAATCCTTGCCCCCCCCTCTGGGCGTGATGATCTTCTGCTCCGCGGGCGGCGTCACAGCCTCCTCCAACGTCCAGTTCAACACGGACATCTGACTCGTCAGGATCTCCTGTATCGTCTGCAGACTCTCGCACGTGTCCTTCAGCTGGTCCAGCCTCGCGATCGCTGGAATCTTCGAGGGGTCGTTCGCGACGAGGCCCCAACCCGAGAGGACCTTGGCGCCCGACGCGCCGAGCACGCTCATGAGCGGGTCGATGGGAATCTGGTTGAACTCGTCGAGGCGCTTCCCAGAGTACCGAAGCTCGCGAAACATCTCGTCCGAGACCTTGCCGCTCAAGATCTGCTGCGACCCGGGCAGGTCTTTGATCTCCTCCACGCATCGGAGCACCTCGTTCTTCCCGGACTGGAACTCCGCCAGGGCGCTCGGAACTTTTTGCCCCGTCTGGTCCATCCGACTCAACGCGAGGTCACAGAGCGCCTCCACGTCCTTCAGCCGCTCGATGTAACCGCTCAGCGTGTTATCCCGCCTGAACTTTCGCGACGCCGCGGACTTGGCGGACCCGACGCTCGATGGCACGCGCACGAACAGCTTGTCCACCCCCACGGGTTGCGGCGTGCGCAGCGGCGACGCGAGAGATTGCACGTCGCCGCTGCCGCTTCCGTGGGATAATCCCGACTGCCCCGAACGCCCTGACCGCCTCGAGCCTTCGCGACGGGAAGGAGTGGACATGTCTCGACGCGAGGGAGTCGACACATCGTGATGACCGCGCCGCTCCCGTCGCCCCGATGCGGAGGGCGTACCCTGACCGCGGTCTCGGCCGCTCATGGCGGGGGGCCGCGCCTCGGGGAAATGAGACGTTTCGTGACTTGAAAAGCGATTGTGAAACCCCCTTCCGACTCCGAAATCGCCTTTCATCAGCGGGTTCCAGAAAATCAAAGCTCTCAAAAAAAAAAATTCGCTCGTGGCTGCGAAAAAAGATCCCTTCTCCTGATTGCTGACGACGACGCCTCCTTTCGCGCCACAGTTGGGTGTGTCTCCGATTGCCTGGCGTGACTCCGAACCACGTCACTTGTTTATCAGCACGCACGGCGCGGCGGCGCCGCGTCGGGCTGTCAAAACTAGGTGGTTCTTGCTCTTCGGGGCGCGTGTAGGCAGCGGTGGGGTATTGGGCACTCGCGATGGCGCAGCAGGCGGTGAGCGCTAGAAAGCGGTCGCGCTTGAAGCGCGGGGCCGTGCTTCTCATCATTGTCCTGGTGCGACACAAAAGAACCCATCCTTTGTGGGAGCGCGCGTCTCGTAACGATGTCGCTCCTGCGATGTGCCTCCTCCGACTCGACGGACAGACGCCCTTCCGTTCTCTCCCGCACAGACTGACTTATTTCTTTCGCCGTGTTGTTCTTCTCACGAGCAGGTCGCCATCGAGGCACGAAACAGGATCGCGAAGGTGCGCATGAACGCTGTCGAAACTTCCCGAGATTATGGAACGAAGAATCATCACGGTCTCATGATAACCGAGCGCCCTCATGTTCAAATGCAGATGGGTGAGCAAGAGGAGGGCAACGCAGAGCCGATTGCGTTGTCGATGCGCAAGTGGGCACCGTCGAGTTCCTCTGATGTGATGAGAAACCCGGCGGTGTCTGTTCACACTGAGAGCGAAGTAACAGGCACAAGTGAGCCGGAAGTTCTACACGAGATCCCGGCAGGACATGTCGCTGGTGCGATATCGTCAGACGGGGTGGTTCGACAATCTCCAGCCCCTGCAGACCGCTTGCGCGTCGTGCTTCCGGGAGTTTGGAGTGACCCCGTGGAACACGACGCGGCGATGGGGTTGATCGAAGACGCTTTAGCGGCTCGGTATCAGAACCTCGATGCGACGACTGTGATGGCGACGGTGGCAAACGAAGCATTTCACGAGCTGTTGATGAACTGGATATCTTTCGCGAAGGAGCACGAACTTCCACTCGTGGTTGGAGCCCTGGACGACAGCATCCTGCAGCGATGTAAAGATTCGGGCGTGCCAGCCGTATCGCTGCAACACGCAGGTTTCGAAACATCGCTGATATCACTAAGCGAGCATGCGGTGAAACACAAAGACTTTAGAAGTTCGCAAAAAGGATTCCAGAATTACGGGGTGAGAAAGCTCGCATTCTTGCTCACGCTGCTCGAGATGGGATACGACGTGTCGCTATCGGACACAGACGTCGTTTGGACAAAAAGGTGCGGTATTCTCGAGCCCAAAATAATTCAAACCGGCGGCAAGAGAGCCGTGTCTCTCCCGTTTTCACCGACGCGTTTATAATTGACATTAAATCTATTCCGTCCGCATCTGGACGCAGTCCTGCTGAGCTGTTTGCTCGAGAGGGAGAAGGATACTCGCATGTTGCAGATGTTCTCGTGACTTCTGACTGCCTGTCGCAGGACATCGATGAAAAGATGGTATGATTATCCCGGGAACCTCTTGTTTCGACCCTTTCTTTTACTCATGCTCTTGCTTTTTCTTTTGAATGTTTTTTACAGGCGAGAGCTGCAGAGGTTGCGTTGACAACGAGTAACGAACCCGTGTTCAATTACAAGGAATGGGCGTGCAGTGTTGGTGGCTCCGCGCCTTGGGAGGACAACGCAAGTCCGCTTACGTCGAGAATCAATACAGGCGTCACGTTTTTTAGATCAAATAATGGTGGAAGAGCAATGGCAAAACGTTGGATGAAGACCATGGTAAAGTGTTTAGACGGTGACAATCCTGGCTGCGACGACCAGACAAGTTTTAACAGCGGAATGCGACGGGGTGATAGGGGCCCTGTGTTGGCGGCCGATTTCAGCACGGTGCGGATTGCCCGTCTCCGTTTTTGATTTACGGTTTTGTTGAAATGCGCTTATCATGCTGAATTTTCCCGCAGAGACCTGTCGTCGGTGGGCAGGGCAGAGTTTTCTTGACCAAAGTTGATGGCGAGAAATGCGCGATAGGGTACGTAAGGCTTTGCGGACTCTTGCTTTGTCTTTCGATCCGCTAATCATTCCCGCGATTCTGTTCACAATCGCGCAGATATCTCCCCATCAGCGACTTTTCGAACGGGCACGTTTATTTCTTACAGAAAGTCCCGCAAAACCTCGGGGTGCGTTTCTCATTTTGTCATTACATCAATCACATCGTTCCGCCATGCACTCTGACGTTTCGGATTTTCTTTTAAACAGAAGCGTCCTTACGCTGTGCACAACACTCACAATTTTTTTGCTGCGCCTGGTACGTCCCTCCTGAGTTTTTTAAAAAGCGACATTTGCTGACCATCGATGTCTTGCGTTGTCGTGCAGGGAAATTATACCGATTCCGTGCGTTGCATCTTTGGGCTGCTGATGAACAAGCGGATGATTTTTCGGCGGACGTGAAGTATTTATCCTTTGACAGCCTCTCTGGAGTCGCTGTTTCTGAGCACGAGTCTCCTCTTGTTTCGCATATCCTTGCTCGGGATGAATTTCGTCGAGAGCTCTGGGCGGCCATCGGAATTGCTAAGGTGCTGGATCGTGTGCTCGTGCTCCCAAGGTTCAACTGCTTCTGTGATCGTTATTGGTACCCCATACTGCCGCAGTGTCGTCTTCCCGGCAGTCAACCCTTCAAGTCCACTCAGGCTTGTCCTCTCGACCAAATAATCGACGTCGGGGCGTTCATGGGGAAGGACTTCATCGTTGACACACGCGTGGATGGCTTTCTGGAGCATCCCAGTGCCGCTCAGCTCGTCGCGTCGAAGAAAATCTTCGACACGCCCTTTTCAGGCTGCTTGACCCCGTCTCAAGCGAAGGAGTCTCTCGCCGCTTCCGAGTCGGTGTTGCACGTGTCCGGAGGCGTCAAGGGCCTGTTCTGCGGCTTCCCATCAGGAAGCCGCGACGCTTCCGCGCTCGACCGTGACGTCTCGAGGCTGTTCAAAGGTGATTGGTGCTGTCATCAGAACGGCAGTATGCCTTTCGCGGCGCACGCACCCGTCGAAGCTTCCGAGGCGGGCGCACTCGACGCCGGCCCCGCCGCGGACGTCGACACCATCCGCCGCGCGAAGGAAGTCTGGGCGCTGACGGCTCCCGAGAGAGATAAATGGCAGGCCCGCATCTTCGGCGTACGATTCGAAGAGGGGACGGCCATGTCGGAGCACAACCATTACGCGTGCTGACCGAAAGAGGTCTGTGATAGGCACTAGTAGCTAGCTAGAATCGTGTGGTGTACGTGTTTAGAGTTAGACTTCAGTTGTGTAGCTATTCGTCGTCGCGTCTCCCCCATCTCGACCCCCATCTCTCTCGATCACACCCCGATTTTATCCAGCAACGTGGCGTTCGCCTTTTCGATCTTCATGAGGTTATCGTACACGCCTAATATCTTTTGACTGTTGATCTCAAGCACCAGCCCGCCCACGATGGTCTCGTCGAGCACAGTGTACGCCTTCGGAGAGTTGAAGATGAGGTCCAGCTCGCACACGTTCTCAAAAACCCGGTCGAGGGTCTCGACGTACACCTGGATCAGATCCAGCATGGCGAGCTCAGACTCGGAGCGGTCACTCAGGATGCAGAAGTACAGAGTGGCGAAGTGTCGGTACACGAGCTTGGTGTCCGGTCCGAAGGTCTTCTCGTCGTCGACGAAGCTGCACAGGTGATCGGGGCGACCGGTGACGATCTTGTACACGGTCTGACACAGCTCCGTCTGCTTGTCCACGCCGAGCTGCTCGTAGAAGCGGCACAGGCGGACCATGGAGTGGTTGTTAACCACGATGAACGCCTTAATCATGGTCGCTCGTCACGCGTCGACTCTCGGCGCTCCACGAATTTCCCAGAAATGCCGCGCCCCCAATTAAAGGGACGTCACCACCCGACGCGACGCCGACTGCGAGGGTTGGAGGACACCGCGAAGACGCGAGCACCTTCAACTGACGCGGCCTTAAGCTGCTACGATGCGCCCGCGTGCGTGCTGCAAGCAGGACGTGAGTGCGAGTGAGACCGGGTGTCGGGTACCGGGTCGAGAAAAACCGCGGGCCGCGGGGTGGGCTTGGAGAGAGAAAAAAAAAACCATGCTTTGATTTCTCTCCTTGTCGGGCTGTGAAAATATTTTCCCACTGGCCAACCACGGCGTGTTGTTTGTTTTATTCGCGGCTCGCGGTATGCCTTTCCGTTGTGGCCTGATTCGCTGGACGCCCAAACAAACATTCCTGCTCGGACGCATCCTCCCCGACGGACGGGAGTCACTATCCAACGAGCCACACACCCTGACCACAAACATGGGTGCTACCACGTCGCACTGCGAGGAGGCCGAGCCCGTAGAGGTGCGTCCGTCCGCGGTCGTCGTGTCGTCCCCCCCCTCCCGCCGCTCGATTTTTTTGGTCGAACGACGCGCGTCCGTGCGAGAGGAAAAGAAGCCCTAGCTTGATTCACCGACCACGCTGACCCCCGCGTCTCCGTCCTCTCGCGCGTAGGTTGCCGAGGCCGAGGTTCCCGCCGTCGAGGAGGCGGCGCCCGCCGCTGAGTTGAAGGTGCGACCCGTCACCGTCCCGCGTTCGGTCCGCCACGCGACGCGATCCCCGCCCCGAAGTGGCTCCCCGATGCGCGCGAGATCCTCTCGCCGGGTGGGCGCGCTCTGACCTCGCCCTTCGCCCCCCTCCCCGTGGCAGATCGAGACCGCGCCTTTCGACCCCCGCTTTCCCCAGCAGAACCAGGCGAAACACTGCTACACTCGCTACAACGAGTTCCACAAGTGCGTCCGCGTTCCCGACGTCTCTCCCCCGACCCCGCGCCCGGCTTCGGCCTGCACCACCAACCACCCCCCCGGTCGGTCCGCGCCGGCGCTGACGCGAAATATCCCCCATTCGCTTTCGCCTTTCGCGCTCGCAGGTGCAAAGCGCAGAAGGGCGAGGACGACGAGGAGTGCGAGAAGTACGCCAAGTACTATCGCTCGATCTGCCCGTCCGAGTGGGTGACGAAGTGGAACGAGGAGCGCGAGGAGGGCACGTGGCCCGGGCGCTACTGAGCGCGGGCTCGAAAGTCGAAGATTGCGCTCGCTGTACGTCGATCGACCCGGCGTCGCCCGCCGCCGCCGAACGCTCGCGGGTATGGCGATGCATTGTATTTCATCATCAGAGTTTGAGGCACCCCGCGTTTCGCGTCTCGCGCTCCGCCAGACCCTCGTCGTCTCACTTTCTTCCCGCCAGCCACTCCCCCGAGAGCGTCCACGCGGCTTGCGCGTACGCGCGGTCGAACGCGGCGCCGAGCGAGTCGAGCGCCGGCCGGGCGTCGAGGTGCATGGCCACGGGCGCTCTCGGGTCCGCCGACTTGGCGTTGTAAAAATCGATGACGTACCGCACGTCCCGCCCGCATCGATCGACGACCCAGTCGTGCCGGTCGAACGGGAGCTTGAACCCGAGGAAGTTCAGGAACCTCGCCTTCGGGCTGTAGTCCCTCGGGCGACCTCGAAACCTGAGCAGCTTCGGGCAGTCGCACTCGCCCGCGTGCAGGCGTTCCCACTTGAGCACCTCCTGCCAACACCGCTCGTTCACCGCGTTATGAATCGCGATGACGTTGCTCATGTCTTTCTCCTCCGGCGTCCACCCCTTGCGCAGGATGGCGTTGTAAAACATCTGCTCGCTGGGGTACTTCCAGGTGCCCTTCGCGTCGCGCTGGTGCTCCGGCAGATCCGAGTTCCTCTCGCTGATCGGGATCGAGGACGACACCCGGTCCTTCGAGAGACGCGCGCTCTGCCTCGACGCCCGCCTCTGGTTAGGATCGGGCATCATGTTGCTCGGATTGACGGAATTCGGGGACGTCGCGTCGCTCGACGTCGTCCCCCGTTCCCCGCCCTCGCTCGGCGTGCACGCCTTGCCGCTCGCGATGCGAGAGAACAACGCGTTCGCCTCCTCGCGCGAGAGGCGGGACGTCCCCGACCCACCGCTCGACGAGCCCCATGAGAACCAACCCATCCGGACTCGGCACTCGGCACGCGTTCGCGTCCGACGAGCGGTCGCGCCGTGCCGGGTGTCGCGCCGCGCGCGAGCGCGTGTTCGCGCGGCGAGGCTTTGAAACTCAGGGCGCGCGCTCGCGTCAGTTTCATTTTGGCGAGACGATCGGATTTCGACCGCGACGAGAGCGACGCGAGGGGCTTCGTCTCGAGGCGGAGAGGCGAGCGTGGAGCCGACGAGGGCGGCGTGGTGGCGTCTCGACGAGACCCGCGAGAGGCGCGCGCGATGTCATCTCGCGTCGTATCGTGCTCCGCGTAGATGAAAATAAGGTTACGGTCTCGAACGCGTCCACTCCCTCGCGCCGCCGCCGCTCGCGTCGCGCGATCACTTCCATCCCGACTTCGACTGCTCGAGGACGTACTCCGCCACGCCGCGTATGTCGTCGTCCGACAGCCTCGCGCCGAATGTGCACTGCCCCCTCGGTTGGCAGCCCTCACCGTACCCCGGCATCTTGTTCTTCCCGGCGTAGACGAGGTCGTAGATGGTGTCCGCGTCGTTCACGCCGTTTCGCTCGAGGTCGGCGGGGAAGAGCGTCGCGCCCGCGGCCACGACGTTGCCGCCCGCGGCGTGGCACCCCGCGCACGTCTTGGCGAACAAACCCGCGGGGTCCTCGCTCGCCCACGCCGCGCCCGCGGCTGAGGCTCCGAGCGTCGCCGCCGCGACCGTGGATACCAGCGCGCGCTTCAGCAGACCGCGCGCGTCAGGTTCCCGGGCGCGCGCGGAGGAGGCACACGACACCCAACGCGCGGACGGGCGTCGAACGCCACGCCCGCCGCGTGCCCCGAGCGCGAGGCGTGGGGACGATGTCGCGGACGAGAGCGCCGCGGTCATCGGCGCGCGAGTTTTCAAGGCGCACGCGGGGTGCACGTGACGATGGGGGACCGCCGTCTCGGATATAGCGTTCGTTCGTGGCGTTCGCCGTCGTTCCCTCCCCGTGCGGGGCATCAGTTCTCCGAGCGGGCGGTCAGCCCTTCACACGCGGGTGGTTTCACATCGCCGGATGAGACCTCAAGAGCCGTATCCGCCACGCTGTATAAAGGCTCTCTTTTATTCGAGAGAACTCGACACGACGACGTCGTCCGCGCCTCGCATCACACGGACGCGCGCGCGGCACGCGACGCGAGCGCAGACGCATCCGCGCGGTTTCGCGTTCTTGGTTTCCGACCGCGTCAAGCCATGTCCCTCGCGACCCGGGCGTGCGCGTCGACGACGTGCCGGCCCGCGGTTGCCGGCCGTGGCAAACCGTCGGCGTCCACCGCCCGAGCGGTGAGATCCCGTCAATGCGGCTCCGGCCGCGGCGTGCTCTCGCCCTCGCGACGGGCGCATCGCCGCAGGCGCGGCGACGAGACCGTCCGCGCGAGCGTCCACGTCGGCGAGCCGCAGTGGTTCGTGAACCAGGCGCTCGCCGCGGGCGTCATCCTCGGCGGCTTCATCGCCACCGGCGGGCTCGAGGAGCTCGGCGGGGCGGGGCGCGAGAGAGACTTCAGGGAGGACTCCTCCGAACCCTGCTCCATGTGCGAGGGCACCGGGCGCACGGAGTGCATGTGCACGCGCTGGTCCGACGACGGAGAGGGATGCGAGAGCTGCGGATTCACGGGCGTGAGCATCTGCCCCGCGTGCCGCGGGGGCGGGCGCGCCGTGCGCGTCACGCTGGAGATCCCGGTCGAGCCGGACCCCCCGGCCGGCGGCGCGACCGGGGGGAGGGACCGCTCGGGCTTCCGCGGAGCTTCTCGCGAGGGCATCGGATCGCCGAGGGCAGCCGCGGCGCTGGTGCGCGCCGCGATCGCGGAGCCGCCGAGGGCCTTCGAGGAGCCGCGGGCGGTGGTGGCGGAGCCCCGCGGCGTCGAGGGGGGGCCCGACGACGGCGAGAAGAGCGGCGGCGGCGAGCCCGACGGCGGCGACCCGGGCGCGTCCAAGGACGACGAGTTCTACGCCCAGTCCGGGGAGGCGATCCGCACGCTGCGCGAGGACTACCCGCAGCTCCTCGCGAAGCAGATGTCGTGGGGGATCTACCGCGAGGACATCGGTCTGGTGGACGACACGAATTCGTTCGGGCACGAGCGCGGGCACGTCGTCGCCAGCGGCATCGAGGAGTATAAGCGGTGCCACAAGTGGCTTCGCACCGCCGCCGCGGTGCTCTTCTGCAAGGCGGAAGTGAACGTGTCCAGGATCTGGAGTCCGCTCGGGTCGAACGGGGCGAGGTCGATTCGCGTGAGGTGGAGCATCAAGGCGAAGCTTCGGCTTCTCGGCGATCTCACCGAGGACGCGCACTTCGACGGCATCTCCGAGTACAAACTGGACAAACGCGGGTTCATCTACCAGCACACCATCACGGACCTGGACTGGGACGTCGCGCAGATGCGCGATCGAATCGCGGCGCTCAGCAACGTGCTGGGGCAGAGGGTGAGGGAACCGCAGCTCGGGAGCGGGCAGTGGTTTCGAGACCACGCCCCGACGGGATGGTTGCGCTGAGACGCCGCCGCCGCCCCGCTCGCTCTGTAGATTTAGGTGCGCTCGCCGGCGCCACGCGCGTTGTACGAACAGACGAAAGATGATTGTCATGTATCGAACGCGCGGGTTCGAACGCGTGGATTCATCACACGTGCTATGCATACGACCTCGCTCGATCGAGCGACTGGGGGACGGGGCGGCGGCGAGGGGTGAGCGCGACCCGGGATTGAAAACGGCGCGGGCGGGAGGGGAATCCGTCGTCGGGCGAACCCACGGGCGTCGGGCGGCCGGTCCGCGTCTCATGCGTCTCGAGCGCACTCGAGCGAGCAGGGTATCCTCACGGGGCGACTGCCTAATTACCAGCGATGCCGCCTCTGCGGATAGCGATACTGGGAGCATCATCGACTTCGGACCGCCGCCGCCAATCCTACACGCGCCCGATGGTTCGCGCGTCGCTCGCGACGCGCGCGATGGGAGAGAATAGGGCGGGAGCGATGGGAAGAGGCACGCGAGGGGCAGGCGAACCTTCGCACTCCAACGACGTGTCGAGACCGAAGCGAGTGGCCCGGCGCGCGCGCGTCGGGTGTGGGGGACGCGTCGAGGAAAAAGGGCACCTGACGCACTTGTTCGCCGGTCCTGTTCGACGTCGTTTTCTCCGAGGCGTTTTCCAAGTCAGCAATTCGACCCGAACGTTCCCCGACGCACTCTGCTCGCGCCCGTCTCGGAGAAGCACGCACCATGGTGAGCGCGAAAGAGCTCGCGGCTCGCTTCGAGAGCATGGCGAAATCGAACGAGCCGCCTCCGCAGCCGGCGTCGTCGTCGAAGCCGCCGAGCGCGAAGAAGTTAGCGCAGAAGTTTGAACGTCTCCAGTCATCGGTCGACGCGTCCCCTACCCCCGGTGGCGCCTCCACCGAGCGTCCGGAGTCGTCCGACCCCCCCGCGCCGCCCCCCTCGGCGAATAAGACGTTCGGGGGAGCGCCGAAATGCCCGGGGTGCGGGAAGGCGGTGTACCACGCGGAGAGGGTGGTGGGTCTGGGAAACGTGGACTGGCACAAGGCGTGTTTGCGCTGTTCGTCGTGCAAAAAGACGCTGGGTTCCGTCGCGGACATCGCGGACAGAAAGGGGGAGATATTCTGCAACGCGTGCTACGCGAGGCTCCACGGCGCCAAGGGATTTCGAGGCGCGACGGGTGGAACCATGCACACGGAGTGAACGACGCCGGGTCGTCCGACGTCAGGACCGAGCGCGGCGCGCGACGGTGTATCGCGGCTCGACGCGACTCTGCGCGAAAGAAAGCTCAAAAGAGACGAAAAAAAGGTCGTTCGCGCTCGTCTCCTCCCCTTCTCACCGGTAGATGTGGACACGTCCGCTCGCGGTGCCCGCGGCGATGAGGTTCCGCGAGGGGTGCACCGCGAACCGCGACGCAATGGCGGTCATGCGATCGGCGTCGGAGAGCTTCGCCGCGAGCGCGCCGGTTTTCGCGTCGAAGATCTCCACCTCGCGGCGCATGCTCCCGACGACGACGCCGTCCGAGCCCGGGGTCCAGACGGCGCGAAACGGCAGCACCCACCTTCCGGTCTGGTTGTTGTGCCGTATCTTGAGCGCGGATTTTGGGTCCTCGTCCACCGCCCCCGCGGTGACGCCCTTTCCCCCCGCGGGGCGCCACACCCTGAGCAAGTCGTCGTAGCACGTGGTGAGCAGATGTCCCGCCCCGTCCGGGCTCCAGTACGCCGCCTGGCACGACTTGCCGTGCTGGAGCCTGGACAGCGGCTTCGCGCCCTTTCCCGTCCTGCGCACGTCCCACACGCACACCGTCTGGTCGCCGCACGAGGTCGCGATCGCGCGCTCGGCGCCGGGCTCCAGGTGTACGGTGTTGATCTTCTTCTCGTGCAGCTGCACGGCGGGAGCCGCGAGCTTCCCCGCGCGAACGTCGACGCGATGGTAGTTCCCGTGGTTATCCACGAGGTGCATCTCGCGCCCATCCGCCGAGACGTCGCACGCGCTGAACTCGTCGTCGTCCTCGGAGGCGAACAGCTCCACGAACGCCGCCTTCTCCGCGTCGAGCGCCCTGACGACGCCGTCGTACGCGCAGCTCACCAGCTTGCCGCCGAGCCCGCCGCGCCCCCACTTCAGATGGCACACGTAGCTTCCGTGCGGTTTGAAAAACAAGACGCCGTCCTCGCTTCCGTCGCCCTCCTCGTCGTCGGTTCGCTCCGCCGTCGCGGCGGCGTCCTCGTCGGCGTCGACGCGCCAGAGCCCGACGTTTCCGTCCTTATCCCCGGCGGCGACGAGAACGGGGCCGTCGGGGTTGTACGGCGCCACGTCGAGGTGCGTGACCCCGCGCGGGACCACCTTGGCGACGGTCTCGTCCGTGAGGCCGAGGTTCGCTCGCGCGAGCGCCGCCGCCGACGTCGGCGGCGCGACGTTCGCGCCCGCCCCTCGAGCGCACGCGGCGTTGTGATCGGCGGCGAGGAGGATCTTCCCCGCGGGGACCTTCGCCGCCTCGGCTCGCGGCGCGGCGAGCGTTCTCTTCAGGAAGGCGATGAACGCCTCGTCCGCGCTTTCGGTGCCGTTGTTGGACTCGAGCGCGACGTCGCCGACGGGGCGGGTCGGACCGCGATCCTCCTCCGCCGCGGGCGCCCAGATGCTCGCGCCCGCGTGGACGAGCGCGACCGTCCCGTCGCGGCGCTCGTAGTCCACGCCGCCCGCGAGCGCGGGGTCGAGGGCCTCCTTGCGCACGCGGCCGGAGCGGCGCGGCGGGCCCGGGGGGGGCTTCGGCGCGCGCTGGCGCTTCGCGCCGATGCCGCGCTGGATGGGTCCGGACGCCGCCGCCTTGGGCGGCGCGACGTCGGCGGCGAGCCCGCCGATGTTCAGCGCCGCCATGCGCGCCTTGTTTCGCGCGATGCGCTCCTCGCGCTCGCGCTCGAACGCCGTCAGCTCCTCCTCCACCGCCGCGGGCTTAGGTTCGGGCTTCGCCGGTCGCGTCTTCGCCTCCTCCGCCTCGGGAGTGGGCACGCCGGCGGAGGCGCGGCGGGCCGCCCGCGTCGTCCTCGCCGCGGGGGTGGACGTTTCCGCCGCGGAGGCGTCGTCCTTCTCGGCGGGCGCCCTCTTCGCGGACGCGCGCGGCGTGGATTCCACCTTCACCTCCGCGACGGAGACGCGCTGCTGAGCGGGGGCGGGGTCGTCCTCGACGATTCGGCGCTTTGCGCGCTTCCCCGCCCTCGGGTTGGCGTCCTCGCCGCGCAGAGCGTCGGCGACGGCGGCGCGAAGGCTGGCGTCGAGATCGGCGAACCCGGCGACGTCCGCCACGTCGAAACCGGGCACCGCCTCGAGCGCGGGCCTCAGCGCGGGACCCATGCCGGCGAGGCCGTAGTAGGACTTGTGCTCCTTGCTCCTGATGCACAGGCGCGCGTCGCCCTTGGCGAAGCTCTCGTCCGTGGCCTTGCACTTCCCTCGGTTCGCGGGGCACCGCTCGAGATGGCACGCCCGCAGCGCGCACGCCGGATGCTGCCAAGTCATGGCCACGCGGCCGGCGACGAAAGCCTCGACGCCGACGCGCAGGTCGCCCGCGGAGATGCCCTCGCCGCAGCCGCGGCACGTGCTGCGGCCGGTCTTGGCGCGCTCGAGCGTGGGAAGAGACATCGCCGCCGTGAAGCGCGCGAGACGCTGTGGCGCGCCGGCGCGCGCGCGGGAAAACTTTTTCCGAGGCGCGCGTGAACCGTCGCCCCAGGAAGTGACACGTCGCCGAGGCGCGCGGCGTGCAGCCGGGGTGCAACAGCAGCCTGCGGGGTGCGTGACACCCGCGTGTGTGATCGCGAGTTTGCGACTGAGCTGTTGAGATCGAGCGACACGGATGGACGCGAAATGATGTCGCACGCGGGGAATCCGACCGAATGCACGTCGCGGGCGCGCGCGCGTCGGGCGCCTCGATGACTCCGTCCTCACCCTCGCTCTCGTGAGCCTCACGTTATTTTCAATCGAACGTGATCTTCTTTCCCGCGGGCTTGACGCTCCCCCACGCCTCCGCCGCGGCTCTGCGCTTCGCCGCCCACGCCGGGTGCGCCGCCGCCGCGTCGTCCGCGTCGAACCGCCGCTTCCCCCCGAGCGCGAAGCCCGCCTTCTCCCCCGCCGGCGTCGCCTTCTTCTCCCCGGATGGAGGCCCCATGGGCTTAGTCACCCGCCCCACGACCTCCCCCGTCCCGCCCTCAATCTCGCCGACGTACGCTCGCGGCGGTTTCGCGACCGGTTTCGCCTTCTTCGCCCGCGCGCCCCCCTCCGAGCCGCGCGGAGTCCCTCCTCGTCCGCCGCCGCCGCCGCCGCCGCTGCCCCTCCCGCCCCCGCGACCGACGCGACCGATCGACGGCGCTCGGCGATCGACGGCGTTCGCGCTCGATCGACTCGCCTCGTACCCTCCCGTTGTCGCTTTCGGTTTCGTTTCCGTCGTCGTCGGCGGCGGCGGCACGGTTCGCTTCGGCCCGACGTGCTCGGCGGCGCTCGCGGTGCCGTCTTCGCCGAAGGAGACCTTCTTCCCGACGGGCGCCGCCGCCAGCGCCGCCCTCGCCGCGCGCTTCGCCGCCCACGCCGGGTGCATGTTCGCCTCCTGCTCGCGCGCCTGGCGCTCGACGCGCTCGCGCTCGAGGCGCTCCATCTTGACGTGGTTCGCGTCGGCGCCGTACATCTGCTCCGCCAGCAGGCGCCTCGCGCGCTGCCCCATGCGCTTCTTCGGCTTCTTCTTCGGCGCGGGCTCCCGCGCGGGGGCGGCGCGACGGCGCGAATCCGCCCCTCGCTTCGAATCCGGTCCCTTCCTCGAACCGACGCCGAGGACGCGCTTCAGCTCGGGGGGCAGTTCGTCGTCGGGGTTCGACGCGTCGCCGCTCCCCGAGAGGGACTCCGCGGCGTCGTCGCCGTCCCCCTCGGCGAGGAACCGAGCGAGCTCGCCGCCGTCGTCCCGAATCACCCCCGAGTCCCCCGACGACGATCCGTCCTCCCCGGAATCGGAATGGGAGCCGGAATCGGAATCGCCGCCGCGGTCTTCCTCGCCGTCCTCGGCGCCGCTGCTCCAATCGTCCTCCTCCTCCCCCGCGGCGTCCTCCTCCGCGTCCGAGTCGCCGCCCGAAGCGGCGCGCCTCCCAGATTTTTCTTCGTCCCGCTTTTTTTCTTCGTCCCCGTCGACGTCCCCCGGCCCCGCGTTTCGCACGCGCGCCTTCGCCTCCGCCGCCTCCGCGCGCCTCTCCTCCTTCTCCGCCTCCCGCTCCGCGGCGCGGCGCTCCTTCTCCGCGGCGCGCTCCTCCTCGCGCCGCCGGCGCGCCTTCGCCCATTCCTGCCGCTCGCCGACGAGCCGTAACCTGTCGCGCAGCGCGGCCATCTCCTCGCGCACGGCGTTCGCGCTCAGCACGCGGCGCGCGACGACGAGCGCCTGCGCCGCGCCCGCGGACGCGACGGCCGCCGCGCCGACGGCTTTCGCGACGGAGGGGTCGGAGGGGTCGGCGGGGAGCGCGGCGGCGGCGTCGGGGGGCGCGGCGGCGGCGGGTTCGTCGGATGATGATTCGGCGGCGGCGCGCGACGCGACGTCGCCCGCGTGCGTGCCGAGGGCGTCCGCGTCCAGGGCTCTGACCGCCGCGAGCTGGAGGGCGAGCTTTTCCGCGTCGAGCATGTCCGCGGACGGGGGCGCGTCCGGGATCGTTCGACCCGAGGAGGCGGACGGTCCCTTCTTCTTGTTCGCCGAGGATCGTGGCGCGTCGTCCGCCGCCGCCGCCCGCGCCTGCGCGACGCGGCGCTGGATCTTGCGCTCCTCGAACGAGCGCGCCTTCTTGAGCGCCTGCGATGCGAGCGCGCGGGTTCAGCGGGGAAGGATCGGTGAGACGGCGGGAGAGAGGCGGGGACGGGGAGGGGAGGAGGGGTGGGACGACGGAGGCGGCGGGGGCGCGCTCGCGGGCGCGTCGCCGAACCTTGCGGATGAGCTTCACGCCGTGGTGGAGTTTCTTCCGGCGATTCTCCTCGGTCACGTCGTCGCCGGAGTTATCCCGACGCGGCTTCCACTTCGGCCATCGCTTCCCCTGGGGACCCATCGCCCCCGGCGCGTCCCTCCCGATCGCGCCGGAGAGCTGTGCGCGGAGGAGCGGACCGCGAGGACCGCCGACGCGAAACGAGTTTTTCGCTCGTCGCGTCGCGGCGGATTTCCCCGGGTCGATGTTCCTCGATTGTCGATCGCGCGATTTGCGATTCCCAGACGCCGCCGCGCGGCCTGAACTCGGAACGTTCAGTGGGAATCTCAGCAGAGACGGGACGGGACGAAGCCAATTCGATGCCAATTTGTCGCGCTCGGCCATTCGTTCGCGACGCTTCTCACCGGCGTCATGCCGATTCACGAGATGCCCACCTCCCCGGGCAGCCCGCTTCGATCGCCCGGGGATAACCCCATGCGCGTCTCCGGCGACGAGAGCCCCCTGGTGCGCTCGCGCGTTTGGCACGCCCCGCGCGTCTTCCGATGGATTGTGATGTTCGCCTCGTCGCTCGCGCTCGATTTCGATCGCCCCCCTCCCTGACGCCCTCGCTCCCCCCCCCTCCTCCCCCTCGCCCCTCTCAGGCGTGGGTTCGCGCCTCCGTCGGCAAGCTCAACCTCGGCCGAGTTTCCATCGACGACGTCGCGAACCGCGACCCGCGCGACACGACCCCGCCCGCGCTCACCTCCCCTCGCTCCGTCCGCGCCTGCCTCGAGCACGGCGTCGACCCCGCGATGCTCGCCCCGAAGCGCGTCTCGGATTTCGCCGAGCCCGGACTGAGCGCCGAACACCAGCGTTTCAAGTGGGAGCGCCACGAGCGGGTCCGCCGCGAGCGCGTGGACGCGCTCAACGCCGCGCGACTCGCGATGCCCGCGGTGGAGGACGCCGCGAGCGTCCCCGGCGTCGTCGGCGCGACGAGGCTCGCCGGATCCGTCTCCTCCCCCGCCCCCGCCTCGCCGTCGCGGACGCATCCGCGCTCGAGCCTCGGCGGCGGGCCTCTGCTCCGATCCCCTGCGGCGAATTCGAATTCGAACGCATCGCGCCCCGCGACCGCGCGCGGCCGGATCGAGAGCCACCACCCCGCGCTCGCGCCCATCTCGGGCCGCGAGTCCGTGTCCGCGGTGCGGGAGGAGGAGCGGCGACTGGAGGCGGCGCGGCGGCGGACGGCGCGCCAGCTCGAGGTGATGCAGGAGGCGAAGCGCACGGCGGAGCGCCGCCGCGCCAAGAACGAGGCGAAGGTGGCGCAGGCTCGGCGCGTGGACGCGGCACGGGACGCCGAGAAGGCCCAGGTGGATAAGAAGCACAGGGACGCGGTGTTCGAGCGGATCCAGCGGCAGAAGGAGGAGGCGAAGGCGCTCGAGAAGGCGAAGCGGCGCGACGCGCTCGAGCGCTTCGAGGCCAACGCAGAACTTCGCCGCGCGATCAAACGACGCGAGGAGGAAGAGCGGCGCGTTCGCAACGCCGCGGAGGTCGAGAAGCAGCGCAAGCTTGACGAATTCCGCCGGCGCACGGACGCCATCTTCGCCGCGCAGCAGGCGCAGGTCCGCGAGAAGGAGCGCCGCATGCGGGCGAAGGAAGCCGCGCGGGCGGCGGCGAAGGACGAGGAAGCGGCGGAAAACGCGCGGCACGCGGAGGCGCGGCGCGCGCACCAGCGCGAGCGCCTCGGCTCGGCGCGGGCGAACGCCGAGCGTCGCCTGGAGTCCCGGCGCGACGAGCTTCTCGAGAGGGCCGCGCGCGCGGAGCACCGGCGGATGACGCTGGCGGAGAGGAACGAGGCGCGCGCGCGGGAGAAGCGCGCGGCGGTGGCCGCCGCGGAGGAACGACGAAAGGCGCGCTACTCGGAGGTGCGCGAGAGCGCGCGAAGCAGAGCCGACGCGTTACTCGCCAAGTCCGAGGCGGACGACAGGGCGCTCGCGGAGCTCCAGGAGCGGCGCAAGCGCGAGGCGGCGATGGTCAGCCTGGAGCGGAAGCTCGGCGTGGAGGAGCGGAGGGAGAAGGTGGAGTGCATGCGGCGGTTCAAGGAGTACCAATCGGCGCGGCTGCTGGAAAAGATTGAGAGCGACACGGAGAGGGCCAGGCGGCTCACCGCCGCGAAGGAGGAGCTGAGGCGCGCGAGGAGGGAGAACAACGCCGCGCTGTCGATGGAGAGGGAGGCGATCCTCAGGGCGGACGAGCGCGAGATTCGGAGGTCCGCGGCGCGACCGGCGACGGCGGGAGGGCGATTCGGCCCGGGGCCCGAGGCGTCGCCGCTTACCCCCGCGGACTTTTCCGGATTCCACACCCCGACGCGGTGACGACGAGAGAGTTTGCAAACGTAAAAAGCTGAAGTCTCTCTAGAGCGAGCGACTCGTCCATCCGTGTACGTATCACGTCCACGGTGTGGCCATTCGGGCATTCGGGCGTTCATCGCATTCATCGCGCGCCTTCGCGCTCTCCTTCCTTCCCCGCGTTCACGCTTCTCCCGCTTGCGCCGCCGCGTCCCACAGATGGATCGGGTTCGGCGGGGGCGCGTTTCTCTTCTTCGCCCCGAACGGCCCCGCCGCCGACGCCGACGTCTTCATCGAAAAAGGTCCGCGCGCGTTCGAGGGTCCCGGCGGGTCCCCGGGGCCCTCGCCCTCCGCCTCCGGCGCCCACCCCGCGGCGGCGACGCGCGTCCCGCTCGCGTCGATCGCGCAGCACAACAGCCGCGCGGCGTCTTCGCCGGAGGATTCGGCGACGGCGAGCGCGACGGTTCGGTCGCCTCCCGCCGCCTCCGCGGGCGCGGCTCTCACGACGCCGTCGCCGCCGCACATCGCCACCCACGGGACCCCGTTCGGCGCCGCGCAGATCCCGTACACGCCCCTCGGCGCTTTTATGCGTCTAGTCTGCGTCCACGTGCGCACGTCCGTCGCGCACACGACGCCGGCGGAGTCCGCGGAGACGAGGACGTCGCCGTCGGAGGCGAAGGCGGTGGCGGTGACCATCGCGCCGTCGTGCCACGGGAGCGACGCGATCGGGGTCGCCGAGCGGCCGGGCTGGTCCAGCGCCCAGACCTTCACCGAGCCGTCCGTGCACGCGGAGGCGAGCAGGCCTCGAGCGCCGGCGTCGGAGGCGAGGCTCATGAGGTACCCGGGGCGCCAACGCTCCGGGACGACCGAGCCGCCGCGTTCGTTTTCGTTTTCGGTCTCGGACGAGCCCGGGCGGCGCGCCTCGGGTCGACCCGGGCCGTCCCTCGTCGCGCGAGGGCTCGGGGCGGTCTGGACGACCTTGGCGCTCTCGAGGTCCCACAGCCTGAGGTCGGTCCCGGACGCGGTCGCGAGCACGGGCCCGCCGCCGGAGCCGTCGCCGACGAACGCGCACCCGTACACCTCCTCGGGGTGCCCGCCGAGGACGTCCACGCGCGCGATCGCGCCCGCGTCGGGATCGTGCGCGGACGCGCCCCCGGCGCCGGGCTGCGCGACGCGCCACAGGCACGCGGTGCCGTCCGCGGACCCGGTCGCGAGGATCGTCATCGTGGGATGCCACGCCACGCGCACGACCTCGTCACGGTGGCCGCGGCACGCGCCGTGCGACGCCACGCCCGCGCGCGCGCCCGATCGCGCGCGCGTCTCGTCGCGCCACACGCGAGCGGTCTCGTCCTCCCCGGCGGTGGCGAACAGCGAGTCGTCCCAGGGACAAAACGCGACGTCGAACACGCGGCCGTAGTGCGCGCGCCGGGGCGCGTCCGCGCGAAGCGCCCCGCGAGCGAACGCGGGGGGGACGGCGGCCATCGGCGCGAGGCGGACGGGAGTGTCGCCCGAGGCGCGCGACGCCGAGCGAGGGAGCGAATCGGGCGGGAATCTCGTCGGCAAAACGTTACGAAAATTTTAGACGACACGACGGGTCGTTTCGACGCCCCCCCGAAGGGCGCGTCGAGCTCCTCATCCCCCCCCCCTTCCCCCGCGCGCATCACGCCGCCTCCGCGCTCGGCTCCGGGTTCGGCGCCGGGTCCGATTCCTCCGCGTCCGACACCGGCGCCTCGGGTTCGGTCGGCGGCTCCGCCTCGGTCGGCTCGCCCCCGCCCCCCCCGCCGCCCGCGTCGGGAGCGTCGGCGTCGGCGGCGCCAAAGTCAATCTCGGCGCCCTCCTCCGGGGCCTCCTCGGCGGCGCTCGCCTTCGACCCCTTCGAGCTCGCCGGCGATCCTTCCTCCGAGGGACCCGGGGCGGCGTCCCCGGGCGGGTCCGAGGGGTCGGAGGGGACGCGCGCGGCGGCGGACGCGAGAGAGGCGGCGGAGCCCTTCTCGGATCCCTCGTCGGATTCCCCGCCCGTCGCGCCGCGCTCGGCTCCCGATCCTCGCCTCAGCCTCTCCACCTCCTTCGGCTTCGGCGGTTGGTTTTGGCGTCCCTTCTTCTTGCTCGCGGGACTCTCCGAGGCCTCGCTGGCGTGCGCGGAGAGGAGCTCCTGCTCGAACTTCTGCGCGGCGACCCACCGCTTCCTCTCCGCCTTTCTTCGCGTCTCCTCCTCGAGCTGTTTTCGGGTGGAGTCCGCCAGCGCGCGGCGGCAGTTTTGCAGCTGCCGCTCCTCCGCCACCGCGGCTTTCGTCTTGACGAGGAGGTTCGTCTTCGCGGCGCCCTCCTCGATCTTATCGCGCAGGCGAGCGATCTGGACCTCCTTCTGCCGCGCCACGTCCTCGACGCGCTCGACGCGCTCGACCACGCGCAGTTTCCGCTCGAACGCGACCCGCTCCGACTCCTTCGCGCGGCGCTTTTGAATCTCAGCGAGGTGCGCCTCCGCCCGCCGCGTCGCCGCCTCGATCTTCGCCGTCTTCTGCTCGAGCTTCTCCTCCGCGAGCTTCTTCACGCGCGCGCGCTTCTCCGCCGCGGCTCGGTCCCGCTCCTCCTTCTTCCCCGCGGTGTCCTCCGCGGCCTTCACCGCCGCGACGTACGCGTCGCGAGCGACGCGCTGTTGAATCCACTCCTCCCTGCGCCGCGCCTCGAGCGTCGCCGCCCTCGCCAGATTCTTCTCGACGACGCCGGCTTTCCCAGCCTTCGCCGCCTCCACGCGCTCGGCGCGCACCCTGACGAGGTCGCGCTTGTACACCTCCAGCTTCGCGTCGCGCTTCTCGAGCTCCGCGCGCAACGCCTCGATCGCCTCCGCCTTCTTCTCCTTGATCTTCGCCGTCTTGAGCGCCCACTCGGCGGACTTCGCCGCGCGCGCCGCCTTCTGCGCCTCCTCGAGCCGCTTTTGCTTGCGCGCCTCGCGCTTCTCCGCCTCGCGCCGCTTCGTCTCCTCGTCGAAACGCTCGAGCGCCGCCGCGCGCTCGGCCGCCTCGTGCTTCTCCGCGGCGCGCATCTGCGCCTGGCCCTGCTCAAATACCTCCTTCTGGCGCCGTTCCTCCTCGCGCTCGCGCTCGAGCTTGGCGACTTTGAACCGCGCGTCCACCGCCGCCGTCTTGACGGCGAATTCCTTTTGCATCTGCACCTGCATCCGCACCTGCTTCTTCCGGTTCGCCTCCATCGCCTCGTGCTGCTTCGCCATCTTCGCCTCCGCCTCCGCGTGCCTCGCGATCATCTCCTCGTCACCCAGGACCTCCATCGCCGCGCGGATGCCCCCCTCGCCCTTCAAATCCGGCGGGCTCGCGATGATCGTCTTCCGAGGGGGACGGAACCCCACGGGGAGCTCGGCGCGCTCCAAGAGCAACGCGTCGATCTTCTTCACCCGCGCCGTCTCGTGGTGCGCCTTCGCGCTCTCGGTGAGATCCGGGCGTTGACCGGGCTTCTCGAACGCCGTTAGCGGTTTGGGAAGGAGGTTCACCGGGTCGACCCCGTTGCGCATGCACACGTACACGGACCGCGGAGAGTTGAGCTCGAAGGGGGGCTCGGGCTGCCCGGGCTTCGGCGCGGGGCGGGAGTAGCTTGGGTCGCGGATCGTCTCCAGCGTCACGCGCGGACCCGCGTTCGCGGAGTCGGCGACTGAGAACAGAGGGGGGGGGTGGAAACGAGGAAGGGTCGGGGTCGGGGTCAGGGTCGGGCGCGCGATCGATGTGCGAGACGTCGATCGGGAGGCATCGATCCGTCGGCTTTCACGACGTCTTCGCGTCGTCGTCGTTGTTTCCCAATTAGGGAATCGGCGACGACCGCGAGGACGCGAGGGGCGGGCCCGACCGAGGCGCGGGGTCGAACGCGGGGAGGGCGGGGGCGGCGTCGCGAACCGCGAGGGAGAGCGCGCGGAGGCGCGCGGGGCGGGGATGTCCGCGGCGACGTGGGGTGGACGTTCGCGCGTTCGCGAGGGCGAGAGCGCACCTTCGAGGGCCGATTCCATCTGCCGGACGAACGCGGGGGGGGATGCGCCGCCGGCGCCCGCGGAGGACGCGACCGCGGGAATCAACCTCGGGTCCTCCCCGCAGCTGAACTCCAAGCCCATGCCCGCGACGGAAGGCATCGTGCGCGTCGAGAGAAGTCCGGTGACGTCGGGGGCCGCGCGCGAAGGGTTCTGCGCGAATTCGCCCCGAAGCCTGAGCAGCGTCAGCACGCCTGGTCGGGGGAAGTTTCAGAGAAGATCATCAACGACGTCCCGTTCGGATTGTTAAATTTCTCCGGTTGACCACTCGCCAAGAGCGCTTGGGTTGTTCGACAAACCAGCTTTCATTCGACAAACCACCTTTCGTTCATCGCCAATCGAACGATCGAGAATGTCGATGAATCGGACCATCTCAGAAGGTGTGGTCTTGGGCTATCAAAATTTCGTCGGGGTGGACTCACACGGCGTCCGCACCAGGGCTAGCTTGGGGCGGCGCCACGCATATAGAGACGCCGTCGGCGGCTGAGCGCGCTCGGAGTAGCCGAACACGCTCAGCGCGCGCGGCGGAAGAGTCTTCGGGGCGCGCCCGAGCGGTCGGCGTGGGCACATCTTCTCGAGTGGGAATTGCGTCGGCCCCGGCCCGCAGCCTCGGGTGGCGCTCGTGAGCGGGGACTCCCGTCGCGGGGCCTGACCGGCCGAGATGTCGGCGCAGAGCCAGGTGGCGGCGACGCTCGGCCAGGTGGCGCGACGTCTTCAGGGCGGCGGCGGGGATGGCGGCGGCGGGGGCGAGGACCGCCCGCTCGAGGGCGACTTGCCCGACGACGGATGTATCCTCGCGCTCGCGGACGTCGCCACGACGCGCCTGTACGTCGTCGTGGAGGCCGTGGACGGCACGCTCTACCTCGAGCTCTCGAACACGCTGACGGACGAGGAGTTCAAGCGCGACGCCGTGCGCGACGAGGCCAGGCTCGTGTTTCGTCGACAGGTGCGCGTCCCTCCGTCTCTCCGCGCGCGCCCGCCCTCTCGCGCAGCCTCGCGGTCGCCCGCATTTCGAAATAATCCGACGCGCCGCGTCGAACGCGCGTCTCGCGACGGCTCGCCGCTCGCTTCGCGACGCGATTCCGTCGCGTCGCGCGCGCCGGACGACGCGAGCGAGCCCCCCCGCGCGTCGCTCGCGCTCCACCGCGGACGCCCTCCGGGCCGGCGTCCTCGACCGGCGCGATCGCACAGCTGGATTATTTACTGGTCGTTGGATCTCGACGGACGCCCGCCGCGAGTCGTCTCGCGCAATTTGATTCGTCTCTCGCTCACCTCCTCCTTCCCTCTCGCTCCCGCCCGTCCCCTTCGCGCCGCACCCTCTCTCAGGGCGAGTTCTTCGGCTTCGTGCACCCGAGGACGGGCCGTTTCCTCCAGGCGCGCCAGCGCGGCGCGAAGAAGCTCGTCTTTTACGCGACGAACTTCGGCGTGAACGAACAGTTCGAGGCGACGGAGACGCACGAGACGAACCCCCGCGGGCGGTACCGCGTCAACGACCTGTTAGTCTCGTGCCTCATCCGCCCCCGGCGGTTCCCCGGGATGGCGCTCAACGTGAAGATGCACACGCTCAGGGCGGAGGCGCGCGAGCTGACGCCGTGGCAGAAAAACCTCGTCTCCGGGGGCATGACGATGGCGGGCGGGTGGCGCGCCCCCTTCTCGGCGACGTTCGGCGGCGCGCGCGGTTCCGTCGCGTCGTCTTCCGTCGTCTCCTCCGCGACGGCGACGCCCGCGGCGTCGCCGCTCCCGGCGCCGCCCACGTCGAGGCCCGGGTCCGTGTCCCACGCGCGCGCGCGCCCGCCCGCGGGGCCGAGTTCGAGCTGGACGACGATCTCGGGCGCGGCGGGCCCCGGGAGCGTCGCGGCGACGCCCTCCATCACCCCGACGGTGTCGCCTCTGTCGTACGCGCGGCGCCAGTCTTGGCGCGCGGCGCTGGGGACGCTGGAGACGGGTCCCCTGGTCTCCGGCGTGGGCGCACCGCCGGCGAGCTACACGACGAGCCGCGCGAGCACGCCGGGGGGATATTATGGGGATACCGGCGCGTCGATGTCGACGGGACGCGGCGTGCCGAGCGCGGCGCGCGCGACGACGGCGCGGCGCGGTTTGGGATTCGGTCCCCCGAGCGCGTCTCGCGGGGGCACGCCGCGGGTGGCGACGGACGCGCGGGAGGAGGAGGGGGCTCTGGACCTCGGGGTGAAACTGATGTCGAAATTCGCGCGGTCGAGCCGGGGCCACCGCCGGACGACGCGGCAGGTGTTCGCGGTGTGGAAGCGGTACCACGAGACGATCAAGAAAAACACGATGTACGCCATGAACATCGCCAACCTGATGCGGCGCGCGTTGCAGCGCCGCAACTTTTTCAGGTGGCGCGAGCGACTCCTGAGAGCGCGCGAGGAGAACCGCAAGGTGCAGAGGGCGAGGAGGATCACGGCGAGGAACAAGCGCGTTCGCGCCTTCGCGAGGTGGCGCGACGCGCACAGGGAGGGCCGGGGCGTCCGCGTGAAAGTCCGACGAGGCTTACAGCGCATCGCGCGGCGGGTCCTGGCGGGGGCGTTTTACGACTGGGCGGAGCTCCTGGAGGATCGCCGGCGCCGCGTCGACGAGGCTGCGGAAAAGGTGAGACAGGACGAGGCGCGCGCCGAACGCGCCGAGCGCCTCGCGAGGAGCTACGACAACAAGCTCAGGAGGCTCGACCGCGTCAAGGGCGAGAGGCTCGCGCGCTTGGCGCTGGCGCGTTGGCGAAGACGCGCGTCGGAGGCAGGGGCGGCGCGGAGGCTCCTGGCGCGCGCCGTCGCGAGGTTCGCCCGACGCGACCTGGCGCGAGCGCACGCCGCGTGGCGCGCGCGAGCGGCGGAGGACCGACGGAAGCGCGTCGCGGTTCGACGCGCGGTCAACCGGATGACCCGGCGAGCGCTCGCGGGGGCGTTCGACGCCTGGCGCGTCGTTCCGCGCGACGCGCGAAGGCGCGACGTTCGCGCGGCGACGGCGCGGCGCGTCCTCGTCGCGGCGTCGAGTCGGCTCGCGTTCCGCGCGTTCTCGCGGTGGCGCGGCCTCGCGGCGGAGATCCGCGAGGCGGAGGTCAAGACCCGGCGCGCGGCGCAGCGGATGCTCCGGCGGCACTTCGCGCGCGCGTTCTACCAGTGGGCGGACACCGCGGCGGTGCTGGGGCGGGAGAGGGCGGAGCGGGAGAGGGCGCTTCGCGCGAGCGACGCGCGCGCGAAACTGTGCGAGAGGTTTTTCCTCGCCGCCAGGCGAAGGGAGCTGAGCGCCGCGTTCGCGGGGTTCAGGGACATCGCGCGACGCCTGGCTCGGGCGAGGCGCGTCGTGGGGAAAAGTCTGCATCGGTTGCGGGGGAAGACGCTCGCGAGGGCGTTCGACGCGTGGGCGGATAACGCCTCGGAGCTTCGGCGACACAGGGCGCTCCTCTCGCGCGTCGCGGGAAAACTCACGAGGCGGGTCCTCGCGGAGGCCTTCTCGAAATGGCGCGACGACGTCGTCGAGAGGAACGAAAGGGCGATCCGCGAGGAGGAGGCGTGGCGCGTGAACGTCGTCAAGTGCGAGCGGTTCGTGAGAGCGATG
>MDSW01013171.1_pt1 | contig 31980 bp, 32 predicted proteins | sample 811171 | NCBI WGS metagenome assembly MDSW01 (sample SAMN05326641, study PRJNA326480) | marine metagenome | isolation source: seawater | place: Atlantic Ocean: North West | collected 2012 | reverse complement strand
TTCATTTTCGAAATGATTTTTTAATGTAATTGGATTAGCTAACATTCCAGAATAAATCAATTTTTCGATAGCACTAAAAATTTTTTGATGCATCGGATCATAAAAATTATTACTATTTACGATCATGTTTATTTCATCAAAAATTTCATTTGATAATAAAATTGATCCAATTACAGATTGCTCTGCTTCTATGTTGTTTGGCAATTCATCAGGTGAGTTTTTAACTAAATTTAGTTGTTTAACCATACCAACACACATAATCAAATTAAAATATTTATACAATACAACTGATAAGCTGGGGACAATTATGTATAATTATTTTAAATTTTCTTCTGAAATTACTTTAATTGAAATTTGAGATTGTATTTCAGAATGTAGATTAAGAACAACTTTGAATATACCAAGTGATTTAATTTCTTTGACTGGTTGTATCATTGATGGGTTAATTTCTAATTTTTCCTTTTCATTTAGTATTTTAGAAATTTCGGTTGGTTTAACTGAACCATAAAGTTCCTTATTTTCAGTGCTTAATTTTGTTATCACAAATTCTTTATTTTGAATCTGCTCTTGAATAATTTTTGCTTTCTTTTTTCTTTCTTGATCTTTTTTTGATAGTTCTATTTTTTTCTTTTCAACTTCTTGTATATTTTCCTTAGATGCAAACAGTGCTTTCTTAGTAGAAATTAAAAAATTTCTTGCATATCCTCTTTTAACTTCAATTATCTCACCTATTGAGCCAAGTTTTGATATATTTTCTAATAAAATTACTTTCATATTATATTAAAGCTAAATTTCTTGCTCTTTTAATTGATAAAGATAATTCTCTTTGTTTTTTTTGACTAACAGAGGTTATTCTGGAAGGCATAATTTTTCCATTTTCTGTTACATATTTTTTTAAGAGTTTTATGTTCTTATAATCTACTTTAGGAGCCTCTTTTCCACTTAAAGGACATTTTTTTTTAAACTTATATTTTTGAGGCTGAAAAATACTAAGTTTTGCAAAGTTGCTTTGTGTATTTCTTTTTTTGTTATTTTTTTTCATATATTTTAATTTGCTTTTTCCTTCATTTCATTTGATTTTTTTTCGAAGTAATTTGTTTTTAAATCGAATTTTTTAACCTTGACAGTAAGGAATCTTAACAAATTTTTATCTAATTTTTCATTTTTTTCTAGTTCAGAAATTGTTTTGCCATTGCCTTTGATTTTAAAATGAATGTAGTTACCTTTTTTATTCTTTTTAATAATATAGGATAGATTCAATAATCCCCAATTTTCAATTTTTTCAATATTTCCGTCAAATTTTTCAACTATTTTAATATATTTATCTTGAAGTTGTTTGATTTGAGTTGGACTAATATCCGGTCTAGCTATGATTGTATGTTCGTATAAGTTCATGTTTTATTGTTATAAGAAAAAGGGATATACTATTATAAAAAAATAAATACAACACAAAAAAGCAAATAAATAAATAAATACCAATGTTTTCAGTAGTATTCCCAGGTCAAGGCTCTCAATCAGTGGGAATGGGAGCTGAACTATATAAAAACTTTAGTTATATTAAGGACTTATTTGATGCCGCAGATGATATTCTTGGATATAATCTAAAAAAGTTAATTCTAGAGGGACCAAAAGAAAAGCTAGATTTGACTGAATTCACCCAGCCAGCAATTTTTTTGGTTAGTTTTTCAATATTTGAAATAATAAAAAAAGAAACAACAAATGATCTTATGAAGGCAAAATATTTTGCAGGTCATTCCTTAGGAGAATATTCAGCATTAGCATCTTCAGGTTATATAAAATTTTCAAATGCTATAAAGCTACTTCAAAAAAGAGGACAAGCTATGCAAAAGTCTGTGCCAAAAGGCAAAGGTGGAATGATTGCTGTACTAGGTGCCGAAATTGAAAAAATTGAGGATTTATTATTGGAAAATCAAAATAAATATAAATGTTACCTTGCCAACGATAATTCTATAGGTCAAATTGTAATTAGCGGAGAAATTAAAGATTTAAATTTAATGAGTGAAGATTTAAAAAAGCAATCTATAAAAAATATTAAGCTTCCAGTAAGCGCACCTTTTCATTGTCCACTAATGCTTAAAGCGACTGAAATAATGAAAGAGGAAATTAATAATACTGAGTTTAATGAGTCAAATTCTGTTTTGATATCGAATGTGACAGGATCTGAGGTAAATGGTGCACAAAGAATAAAAGAATTACTGATACAGCAAATTGAAAGCCCTGTTAGATGGAGAGAAAGCGTGCTATACATGAAAGATAAAGGAGTAAAAAAAATTATTGAAATTGGACCAGGTAAAGTTTTATCAGGATTGATAAAGAGAATAGATAGAAGTTTAATATCAATATCAATAAATACAAAAGAAGATATTCAAAATATTAATACAAATGATTGATTTTAGAAATAAAAAAATAATTATTACAGGAGCATCAGGAGGAATAGGTAGATCGCTTGTTGAAAAATTTATTAACTTAAATGGTACCGTTTTAGCAACAGGAACAAAGTCAGAGAAATTAGAGTTACTAAAGAAAAATTTTCCAACTGTTAATACTTTGAAATTTGATATTTCAGAACATTCTAAAATTGATGAATTTATTGATAATGCTAGTGATCTAATAGGTGGAATTGATGTTTTAGTTAATAACGCTGGCATTAACCTAGACAATCTATCTTTAAGAATGAAATATGAGGAATGGAAAAAAGTGATCGATATTAATCTAGGTTCTACTTTTTTTTTAACTAAATCTGCAGTAAAGAAAATGTTAAAAAATAAATATGGTAGAATAGTAAATATTACATCAATAGTTGGTCACACTGGTAATCTTGGCCAGGCTAATTATTCAGCATCTAAAGCAGGAATTGAAGGCATGACAAAATCTTTAGCTATTGAATATGCAAAAAAAAATATAACTCTAAATTGTGTCTCGCCTGGCTTTATAAAAACTCAGATGACAGACAATATATCAGAAAATATGAAAGATTTTTTATCATCAAGAATCCCAATGTCAAAACTTGGAACTGGCGAAGATGTTGCTAATTCTGTAGCATTTTTGTCATCAGATGCTGCATCTTATATAACAGGCGAAACAATACATGTTAATGGAGGCATGTATATGGCTTGACAAAAGCTTTTAATAAACTAATAAGAATTTAAACAAATAAAGGAAGAATATGTCTGAGGATGTTTCAAACAAAGTTAAAAAAATAGTAGCAGACCACCTGGGTATTGATGAAGGTAAAGTAACTGATGAGGCTAGCTTTATTGACGATCTGGGAGCTGACAGCTTAGATACAGTTGAATTAGTAATGGCTTTCGAAGAGGAATTTGGATCAGAAATATCTGATAGTGAAGCTGAAAAGATTTTAACTGTTGGTGATGCTATAAAATTTATTGAAAGCAAAGCAAATTAAAAATTACTAATGTCATCATCAAAAGATGGGGCAATGGTTATTTTATCTTCTCCATCAGGCGCAGGCAAAACAACACTTGTTAAAAAAATTTCAAAACTAAATAATTTTGTAATATCAGTATCACACACTACTAGAAAGCCCAGAATAAATGAAAGAAATGGTAAAGACTATTTTTTTATAAAAAAGAGTAAATTTAAGAATTTAATAAAAGAAAGGAAGTTTTTAGAATATGCGAATGTTTTTAACAATTATTATGGAACTTCAAAAAAATTTGTTACTCAAAATTTAAAAAAGGGAAAAAATGTATTATTTGATATTGATTGGCAAGGATCCGAAAAAATAAAAAAAAAAAAATTAAAGTTTGAATTGTTAACTTTTTTTATATTGCCACCAAGTAAAAAAGTTTTAAAAGAAAGATTAATAAACCGACATAAAAAAGATAAGAACATAGTAGCAGAAAGAATGAATCAATTTGAGAAAGATGTAAAAAGATGGAATAATTATGAATACGTAGTTATTAACGATAATTTGTCCAGGTGTTATAAGGAAATAATTTCCATAATAAAACAAAAACTTAAAAGAAAAAAAATTTTATATAACAAAACTAAGATTAAAAAACATATTAAAAAGTTAATTTAATTTTTCGTATTCTTTACATAAATCGAAATAAGTTGATGGAGATAAATTTTGTGGTCTTTTTTTTAAATCTAAATTAAAATTATTTGATATCTTTTTTATGTCAGAAAATAAAATTTTTAAAGGCTTATTAATCATTTTCCTTTTTTGACTAAAAAAAATATTTGTTATATGTTCAAGATTTTTAGGACTTTTAATATTTTGTATTTTATGTTTTGGTTCAATAAACAAAATTGTACTTCTGACTTTTGGTGATGGATAAAACGAACCTGGGTTAATATCTTTAATTTTGTAAACATTTAATTTCCATTGAGATAAGATTGATAACCTTCCATAATCTTTATGATTGGTTTCTGCCAAAATTCTATCAGCAACTTCTTTTTGAAACATCAATATCATTCTTTTACATAAAAGATTTAGATTATTGATTCTTATCCATCTTACTAAAATTTGTGATGAAATATTATATGGCAAATTTCCAAAAAAAATCATTTTGTTATAATTGAATTTTTCAAAATTAACTTTTAAAATATCATCATTAATTAAAGTTACTTTATTTTTAAATTTTTTATTGAGATTTTCCGCTAAAAATTTATCTTTTTCTATAATAATTAATTTTTTTGGGTGTTTTGAAATTATCCTTTCAGTCAAATTTCCTGTTCCAGGACCAACTTCAATTACAATATCATTTTTTTTAACTTTTCCATTTTCTACTATTAAATCAATAATATTTTTATCTATTAGAAAATTTTGTCCTAAACTTTTTTTGGGTTTAAGTGTCATTAATTTTTTTAACAAAATTAAAAGCTGCAATTAGAGAATCAGGTTTTGAGATATTTTTGCCTAACATTTCATTGTTTGGACCATGATCTGGAGAAATTCTGACAAATGGCAAACCCAAAGTTAAATTTATAGCATCAAACTTGTAAAGTGTTTTCATTGGTGTCAAAACTTGATCATGATACATTCCTATTACAACATCAAATTTTTCTAAGTTTTTTTTTAAAAAAAAAGTATCCGCAGAAAAAGGACCAGAAATATTAATTTTTTTATTTTTGATGAACCTTATAGCTGGTTTAATTATTTTCTCCTCTTCACTAAATTTATCTATAGTTTCACAATGAGGGTTAAGACCCAAAACTGCAAAATTCGCTTTTTTTCTTAATTTCAATTTATAAAATTTATTAATTTCTAATATATTGTTGATAATCTTTTTTGAATTTAAATTCTTAGAAACCAATTTTAAAGGTAAATGAGTAGTAATTGGGCTTACTGAAATTTTAGGATTATAAATTAACATAACTGGTTTTTGTTTAGATTTTGTTTTTTTAAATAAGTACTCAGTTATACCAAGATGTTTTTTTTTTTAAAAAATGTTCTTTTGATATTGGTCCATTAATTAATCTTAAATTTTTATTTTTTTTTAATATTTCTAAAGATACCTTAAAAGAATTTTCTATATACTTTGCTGAATTTTTTGAAATTTTATCAAAAGTTTTTTTAAATTTAAAATCAATATTAATCATATTTATAGAATTTTTTTTTAGTAAAGATTTCTCAAATTTGATATTCTTAATTTCATTAATATTATATTTGAAACCAAGTTTAAGCATCTGCTTTTGTAATAATTTTCTTGATCCAATAATTAAAATTTTAGATACGATATTTTTAAACTTATTTTTTTTAATTGATTTAAAAAAAATTTCTGTAAATATACTGTATGGTTCTCCTAAAACTATTAAAAGTGGTTTAAAGTTCATTTATATTAATATTTTGCCTAATTTTATTATAATAAATTACTGAAAATTGATTAAATTGATTGTTTTTTTCTCTTTGCACTAATTTATTAAATTCTCTTTCAAAATTTATATTTTTTTCTTTTTTTCTTTTTTCATTTAACATTAAAATTATAAAACCATTAGATATTTGAATAGGATCTGAAATCTCACCATTTTTCAAATTATTAATATTTTCTAAAATCTTTCTTGAAAGCTGTGTTTTATTTATCCATCCAAGATTACCACCAATCTTAGCGTTTTCAGCAATACTGTAAATATTAGATGTATTTTTAAAACCTTGATTTTCTATTGAATTTAAAATTGTTTTATATTTTTCTTCAAATGTTTCATTTGATTTAACCTCAAAAATTATCTGACTCAAATTATATTCAATATTAGAATATTTTTTGTCCGAAATATCTTTTCTTAATTTTTTTTTAATTTCTTCTTCATTAATTGAAAGCTGATCTTTAAATTTTTCAAAAATAAGTTGATTCCAATTTGATTCAATATTTATTTTATATTTAACAAGATCAAGACTTATACCATTATTTATTAAATAAATTTCAAATTCATTTAAACTTTTTAATCCTGCAGATTTATAAAAATCTTGAATTATATCTGCAACTATCTCTGAGTTTTCTGTAAAATCAATATACTTAGACAGCTCAACTTTTTTAATAGTTTCTCGAATAATAGAGTCCTCTGCAATTTTATTTAATTCATTTTTAGAAATTTTTAAAAGATCATTATTTAAAGAGATCAAATATCTTTTTTCATTTTCAATGTCTTTATTGGTTATGATATTTTTTCCAATTTTATATTTTATTATTATTTCTTTAGCATTTGCATTTATCAAGAAAACAAATAAAAAAAAAATCCAAATATATCTAAATATCTTTATCATCAAATTAATTATTAATTACTGGAATTCTGGCCAGATCACCAAATGTTTTTAGTTTTATTAAAAACATTATATCTTCTCTAGGTTTTAATTCTCCATCAGAATAATATTCTTTATCATACTCTATTGATGCAATTAAACAGTCATTCTGGTATTGATAAATCAATTTATAATATTCGCTTAGATCAGTTTTTAAATTTTGACTAGTTTCAAATAAGATCGATTTATTTTCATCTACTTTATACTCTGTCTTATTTTTTAAATAACTTGTTTCCCCATAATATTTATTCTCCTCCAAAAACTCAAATGATGTGACAAGATTGTTCACGGTGAATGAAGTTGTTATATTGTTAAAATTAAATTGTGTTAAATTATTATCTATTGAAAAATTATAGTTGAATTTAAAAAATTTAGATGGATTAAACTCTAATAAACCAACAAGATCTGATGTTTTTTTTCCTAAAGAAGTTTCATTTGGTAAGTCAAAATTATTTTTATCCCTTAAAACTACCCCAGTACTAAAATTTAAGAAAGAGCTATTATTAAATTTATTAATTTTTTCATAATCAAATCCCAAAGTAACAGATTGACCTGTTTCCACCAGATCATTTTGTCCAGACCGGTCTATATCAAAAATATTGTTTGTAGTTAATCTAGCATTTTTTTCTGTTGAGTTTTTTGTCTCATTTGGGCTAAATCTTAACGATAATTTCGGAATAAATATATTATCAAATTTTTCCGTTTTCTTGAAAAGAGGATACTTTGTTTCAAATATAAAAGTAGATAGTAAATTAAAGTTACTGTCATTTTTATAGTTATTAGAATTTTTAGCATTTGAATTTATATTTCTTAAAAGCAATTTATAGTTTTTTGTAAATCCGTTTCCAAAAAAATCTAAATTTGATTCATACAATATGTCGTTTATTAAAACGTTTTCACTAACATTTGTATTATAATTTTTGTTATATCCATCCGATGTAAAAATAAAATTTCCCTTAGAATTTTTATTAATTCCTCCAAAATCTTTATAAAAATTAAATTCAGGATATATATATTCATATCTATCATCCTTACTTTTGCCTAAATCTTCGTAAGCTCCTAGAGAAGCATTTAAAAAATAATCATCATTGTTATTTTGAAAGCTTAGATATGAATATAGTTTTGATTGATTTGTAATTATAGGTGACTCAATGGCATTTATTTTCAAATATTTATCATTTGTGACTTTTTCAACATTGATTTCAAAATTATAATTATTTTTTAATTTTCCTTGAAAATTTGAAAAGAAATGTGATTTTGTATTGTTATTTTTATTATAACTGAAATCTGAAATAAAATTTGAGTTTTTATTTGCTTGTCTATATTCAGTTTGTATTAATATATTATCATCAAAATACAATCTTGGTGATAAAGTTAAATCTTTGTTATCAGATATCACTTTGTAATAAGGTATTTGCAGAGATTGACCATTTAAACTTGAGCTATTTATTGTAGGGAATAAAAAACCAGATTGCCTTTTTACTGAAGGGTCAGGATGATAAAATTTTGGAAAGTAAACAACTGGTACATCGTAAATTTTTAACCATGCATTTTTATAATTAATTATTTGTTTATCTTTTTGATGTTCAATTTCATCAGCATAAATAGCCCATGCCGGACAATCTTGATTTTTTCTTTTTTTACAAGTAGTAAATGCTCCCTTATAAATATTTGATTGTTCTTTGTTATTATTTAAAGCTCTACCAACAAATCTTGGATCATTTTCATCATTACCAAATAAAGATTTTTCAAAATTTATTTGAATATCTTTTCCAACAAATTCTTCTGTATCTAAATTAACAATTCCATTTTTAAGTAAGTATTGGTTCTTATCTTTATCTAAAATTTCTAAATTTTTACCTCTTACAATATTATCATTAATTAAAAATTTAAATTCTTTACCTGAAATTTTTGTTCCAAGGATACTTTGCAATTGTATCAAATCTTTAGAGAAAATTTCCATTTTAAATCTGTCGTAAAAAATATTTTTTGAGTCTATAAAATATTTCTCTTTAATATTTGTTCTACTTTTTCCTATAATTTTAAATAAGTCCTTATTTTTTTCATAAATAAGCTCATCTGTCGTAAAATTTATTGAATTTAAATTATCTTTAACTTTAATATTATCTAAAAATTTTAAAATATTTTTTTCCTTATCAAACGTTGCTTTATCTGCATTTATTATTATTCCATCATCGCTTTCAATTATAACTCCATTTTTAGCTGTAATCTTTTTACCATCATTTTTAATTTCAATTTCTGGTGATTCAAATTTTATTATTTTACTGTATGATAAATTTAATGAAAAAAAGCACAAAACAAAAATAATAAAAAATATTTTATTTTTCATTTATTTTCACAATTCCTGTCAAACAAATTAAAGATAATATAATATAAGGAAACCAAGTAGAGGCCATAATTGGTAATTTTTCATTTATACCCATTACATTTGAAAAATAAGTTAAATAGTAAATAAGTACTGAAATTAAAATTCCAGATATAATACTTACTATTTTTGATTTATTAAATTCAACATTAAACATAAAAACTGCCCCTAAAACTGTCATTATAGCTAAATATATTGGTAGAGAATAAAGTCTATTTAGATGACTTTCAATTTCAAGTGTCGAATATCCAAATGATTTATAATCATCTAAGAGATTTCTTAATTCGATTATATTAAACGCTGCTAAATTTGAAAATAAGCTGCTAATTTTTTCAAAATCAAAATTGGTTTTAAAAGAAAGTTGGTCATAATATTCATTTTGTTTGTTAGGTTCAAATTTTTGGACATTTTTGAGCAACCAAATTTGATCACCTATAGATGCTTTTTCTGCAGATATTGTCGATATTAATTGAAATTGGTCATCTAAGGAAGTTATAGAAACTCCTTTTAGGCTTAAATTGCTGTAAGTTTCAGCATTAATTATGTTAGTTATATTATTTACACTATCTTTTATCCACAAACCATTCTCATTGACTATTGCTAAATATTTATTGTCATTAGTATATTTATTTTTGAATCCCAAATATATATTTTTTAAGCTTGATGAGGCTGTATAAAAAACTGTACTGATAAACATTCCAAAAAAAATTGCCGAAACTAAAAGTATTTTGATAATTTTTAGATTATTGATCCCATAACTTTTAAATATAATCATCTCCTTTTTGTCATAGAGGTTCACAAATAAAAGCTGTGTAGAGATTAAAAAAATAAATGGAAATGTGTCAAAAACTACAGAAGGTGAATTTAAAAAGGTAAGTAATAAAGGTAAACCAAATTGTATGTTAGTTTCACTGGATTCAAAAAATTTTATTTCCTCTAAAATATTTAATGTAAATATTAAAACTAAAAATACTCCAGTTACAATTAGTATATTGTAAAGAAAATTTTTTAAAATATATCTTTCATGTATTTTTAAAATCATAATTTACCGAAGCTCAAGTTGATTTTTAATATTATGTAAAATAAAATTCCAATTAAAATTGGAAATATTAAAATTACTATATTATTTATAAAACTATAATTAATGAATTGAACTGAAATCTCTGAAACTACTATAATGCTAAATCCTAATACAAATATTAAAAATTGAAAAAGATTAAAGTTGTTATTATTTTTAGATTTTAATATTAAACAACTAGAAATTAAACCTATAAGAAAAATATAAAGTGGAATTCCTAGCCTTTTATAAAGTTCTTTAATCACTCTATCAATATTTTGTTCATCACAATTAAAAACTTTTTCAAAATTACTAGAATTTTTTAATATTAAGTAGTCTACACATTTCAAAAGCAAACTACTGCTAGTTTCCTGTATTTTAGGATAGGTTAGGGTTTTTGATGAATATTTTGATAAATTAAATTCTGATTTATTAAATTTTATAATATTCGTTTTTTTTGAATCTAAATTAATAATATTTCCATCATTTAAAATTAAATAATATTTTTTGTTTTTTTTAATTAGTTTGCCTGACTTAGAAAGTATTATTTGTGATTGTTTTTTTTTACCTGAATTGTTATCTTCTTTAAGAAAAATATTTTTAAAATTTCCATTTAAATCTTTTTCTCCTACAAAAATTGTAACATCCTCGATTACATCATTAAAAAATTTTGATTTTAAAATTGAAGTTGAATAATCTATATCTGAATTCTTAAATAAACTTCTTGCTTTTTCTTGTGTTAAAGGAACAACCATATAAGTAAAAAACAATTGAAGTATTACAAAAATTATCGAAAATTTAATAAAATTATTTATAAATTCAATTTTTTTAACTCCATGAATCCATAAAATAGATATTTCGTTATTATCTTCGTATTTAAATAAAATATAAAAGGTAGAAATAAAAAAAATAAATATTGTTAATCTACTAAATATTTTTGGCAAATTTAGTAATGAATATTTGGCATATACACCAAGTCCATGACCATCTTCAGTGACAAAATCTAAAAAATTTACTGATTGAATTACCCAAACTATCAGTGTTAATGACAAAGAAGACAGTAAGAAAAAGTATGTTATATCTTTAAAAATGTTTCTAAATATTAATTTTTTCATTGAAATAATATAGATTTATACATATATAAAGTTCAACCAGAAGTATATTTAATACAAATGTCTTTAAAAATAAATTATTTAGATAATTTAAAAAATTCCTATAAAAATATTGGAATTTTTGTATCAAAAGATACGAAAATTGCAGATTTTAGAGGTATTTTTAGCGATAACATTTCTAAAAAGGTTCTAAATTACACTAATGCAAATAAAAAATCAGATAAAAATAAAATTTTTTCTATCAATGAAGATCATGACAAAACTGTATTTGTCATTTTTTTATCAAAAAAAAATTCTTCAAATGAAGCGGAAAGTTTAGGGGCTAAATTCTATGACCAAATTAAAAAGCAAGAAATTAAAAATATTTCAATACATGGATTAAATTCTTTAACTATAAAAAAATATATTAAAATCGAAGAATTTATACATGGAGCACAACTTAAATCTTACGAATTCAATTTTTATAAAACAGATAAAAAACAAAATAATATTTTAATAAATGTTATAAATGCAAAAAATCAAATTAATACTAAATTAATAAATAGATTAAATGCGATTCTAGATGGTGTTAATTTTACAAGGGATCTGGTGTCTGAACCTGGTAATGTTTTGCATCCAGATGAATATACTAATAGAATTTTAAAACTCAGAAATTTTGGATTAAAAATTACAGTATATGATAAAAAAAAGTTAAAAAAAATGGGATGCAATGCTTTACTTGGAGTCGGGCAAGGTAGTGTTAAAGGTTCTTATTTAGTAACCATAGAGTGGAAGGGTTTAAAAAATAATTCTAAACCTTTGGCTTTTATTGGAAAAGGTGTTTGTTTTGACACTGGTGGTTACTCTCTCAAACCAGCAAAATTTATGGAAGATATGACTTATGATATGGCAGGATCCGCAGCTGTAGTTGGATTATTAAAAACTTTAGCATTAAGAAAATCTAAAATTAATGCTGTAGGTGTTGTGGGACTTGTGGAAAATATGGTAAGTGGAAATGCTCAAAGACCAGGAGATATTGTTAAATCTTACAGTGGCAAAACAATAGAAGTATTAAATACAGATGCAGAAGGTAGATTAGTTCTAGCTGATGCTTTAACTTTTACTGAAGAAAAATTTAAGCCACAGTTTATGATTGATTTAGCAACTTTAACTGGTGCAATTATAATTTCTTTGGGATCAGAATATGGTGGACTTTTTTCTAACGATGACAAATTGTCGAAAAAATTAATTAATGCTGGAAAAAATGTCGAAGAAAAACTTTGGAGAATGCCACTTCATAAAAACTTTGATAAACTAATAAATTCCAAAAATGCAGATATGCAAAATATAAATTATATAGGTGGAGCAGGGTCTACAACTGCTGCACAATTTCTACAAAGATTTGTCATAAAGAAAACCCCATGGGCTCATCTTGATATTGCGGGGATGGCTTTTTCTAAATACGGTGGTGCAATAAATTCAAGTGGAGCTACCGGATATGGTGTAAGATTATTAAACAAATTAATTGAGCAAAATTATGAGTGATTTACAACAAACTTTATCAATTATAAAACCAGATGCAGTTGAAAGAAATCTAGAAAACGAAATCAAAGAAATTTTTATTAAAAAAGGATTTTCAATCGTTAAAGAAAAAAAAATTCAAATTGAAAAGTCTGAGGCAGAAAAATTTTATAAAGTTCACGAAACAAAACCATTTTATAATGATCTTTGTTCATATCTTTCTTCTGGCCCAATTATTGTAATGATACTTGAAAAAGATGATGCAGTATTAGCAAACAGGGAGTTAATGGGAGCTACCAATCCAAAAGAGGCTCAAGATGGCACAATTAGAAAAAAATACGGAATTTCAATTGATAAAAACTCAGTTCATGGATCAGATAGTGTCGAAAATGCTAAGATTGAAATAGATTTTTTTTTTAAAGATTAAATATTTTTAAAATCGCCTTAGGATATAATTTATGTTCTTCATGCAAAATTCTCTTAGATAAAGTTTTTGAATTATCATTTTTTTTAATTTTAATTTTTTTTTGTAAAATGATTTTTCCAGAATCCAATTTTGAATTTACTAAGTGCACAGTACATCCAGAATATTTTTCATTATTTTTAATGACTCTTTCATGAGTATTTAGCCCTTTAAATTTTGGAAGAAGAGAAGGATGAATATTTAATATCTTTCCTCTAAAATTTTTAATAAAACTTTTAGATAATATCTTCATAAAACCCGCAAGACAAATCAATTTAATATCATTGTTTTTTAATTCTAAAAGAATTTTTTTTTCAGAATTTATTTTTTTTTTTAAATTAAATATTTTTTTTCTTATTTTATATTTTGTTCCATGTTTTAATCCTTTTGCTCTTGAATTACTGGAAATTATTAAATTTATTGATATTGGAGATTTTTTTAATTTTGAGAATTTTATAAGTGACTCCAAGTTACTGCCTGTTCCTGAAATAAAAACTGCTGTTTTTATTTTTTTAGATCCAGTTAATAGAGCCATTTAGTTTTACTTTATTTTTCTTCTTAGTAATTTTTCCTATAAGATAAGGTTTGAATTCTTTTGTAAAATATCCAGAAATTTTTTTGTACTTGTTAGGGTTAACAATTAAACAAAAACCAACGCCACAATTAAATGTTTTAAGCATCTCTTTATCTGATATTCCATTTTTTTTTAACCATTTAAAAATTTTCAATGTTTTAATATTATTTAAATTGATCTCAGCACAATATTGATCAGGGATGACTCTTTTAATATTATCAGCTAAACCACCTCCAGTAATGTTAGCACATCCATTTATCAAATTTTTATCAATTAACTTTAATAATTCCTTTACATAAATTTTGGTCGGCTTTAATAATTCTGTTTTTAAAAACTTGTTATTTTTAATATTTATTTTCTTTTTCTTTAGAATATATCTAATTAAAGAATATCCATTAGAATGTATTCCACTAGAAGGAATACCTAAAATTAAATCATTTTGTTTAATTTTATTTTTATTTAAGATTTTATTTTTTTCTACTACACCTACAGCAAATCCAGCAATATCAAATTTCCCCTTTTCATATGTGCCTGGCATCTCTGCAGTTTCACCACCAACCAATTCACATTGAGCTTTTTGACATCCTACAAGTATACCTCTGATAATAGATTTTAATTTTTTTAAATCAATTTTATTTATAGATATATAATCAAGAAATAGAAGTGGCCTTGCACCCTGAACAATTAAATCATTTACACTCATTGCAACAAGATCAATTCCTATTGTGTTGTATTTATTTAAAGTATTAGCAATTTCAATTTTAGTTCCAACACCATCAGTGCATGCAACAATTTTAGGATTTTTAATATTATCTGGAATATCTGATATTGATCCAAAACCGCCTATATTCCCAGAATTTGACCTTTTTTTTCTGTTTTTTGAGATGGATGACAAATATTTGACGAAAATATCTGCAGCTTTGATATTAACTCCACTTTTTTGATATGTTAGACTTTTATTACTCATTAAAATTTTATGTTTAAAAAAAAGACAAATATCTTACCAGTTTACATTTTGTTTTTATTAATCTTTATAATTTTTATTAAGTTTTCCACAGAAAAAGTTTTAGCAAACTCATATAAAGTGACCAATATAGAAATTTCTGAACCATATAATATCAACTTCAGCAAAGAAAAAGTTATTGATAAGGCGTTTAAGAATGCATTTGAAGAACTTTTATATACATTGTTGACATCAGATTATTATTACATAAACAAAAGTGCAAATATAAAAATCATTAAACCATTGATTGACACTTTTTCAATTATAGATGAAAAGTTTGTTAATAATAAATACATTGCAAATTTTGAGGTAAAATTTAACAAGAAAGAAGTACTTAACTTTTTATATAAAAATAAGATATTTGCATCAATTCCACAGTCAAAAAAATTATTTTTATTACCAATATTAGTCGATACCAATCAATCTGAAATTACCTTGCTTAGTGAAAATCCTTTTTATATATTTTGGAACCAATTTTACAAAAAATATCATTTAATAAAATATGTTTTACCAAATGAGGATTTAGATGATCTTAATGTTATTAAAAAAAATATTAATAACTTAGAAAATTATAAATTTGAAGAAATTATTAAAAAATATCAATTAAATGACTATATCATCGTTATTCTTTTTAAAAATGAAAAAAATATAAGAGTTTTAACTAGAATAAAATTTAATAATGATTTCATTTTATTAAACGAAAAATTCATATTAAAAGATTTTAATGAGGAAAATATTGAGAAAATAATTTATAGTCTTAAAAAAAGTTATGAAAATAGTTGGAAAAAAATAAATCTAATTAATACTTCTATTAAATTACCAATTACAATCTCTTTAGACTCAACCAAATATTCATTAATTCAAAAATTTGAAAATAAAATTGAAAATATGGACTTAGTTTATGATTTTTACATTGATAGTTTTTCAAATAAAGAAATAATTTATAAAATAATTTATAATGGAACCCCAAATAAATTTTTAGAGGAATTTAATCCTGAAAATTTGAAAGTTGATCTTACTAATAATGTTTGGAAAATAAATGAAAATTAGAAACCAAAATATTTTTAATTTTGCTCAAAATAAAAGTTTTAATTATGAAGACTATTTTGTTAGCAAAAGTAACTATTTTGCATACGGAATAATTAATAAATGGCCAAAATGGGAAAAAAATATACTTAACATTTACGGTGAAAGTTTCTCCGGTAAAACTCATTTATCAAAAATTTTTTTAAATAAAAACAAAGGAATTATAATCTACGAAAAAGATATAAATGACAAAATTTTTCAAAAACTAAAACTATATGAAAATATTATAATGGATAATTTTAATCATAAAATTGACGAAAAACTTCTATATTCTATTTTCAACTTTATTGATAATGAAAATAAATATTTGGTTATTAACTCGATTAATCCAATAAATGAATATAAATATAAACTTAAAGATCTTAAATCCAGAGCAAAAAATTGTTTATTTGCTAAAATTGAAATTCCTGATGATGAATTAATGAATGCAATAATTTTTAAGAACTTTTCTGATAGACAAATTAATATTGACAGCAAACTCATAGATTATATTGCTAAAAGAATTGACAGATCTTATAGTAAAATTTCCCAATTTATATATAAGATTGACGAATTAAGTTTAAAAAAAAAAAAACCAATTGATTTTAAAATAATTAAAGAAATATTGAAAAAAGGTGAGTAAATTTAGAACACATACCTGTGGTGAACTTACTATTAAAAGTAAAAATAAAGATGTGTCCATTTCTGGGTGGCTAAATAAGAAAAGAGATCACGGAAATTTACTTTTTCTTGATTTAAGAGATAATTATGGTGTCACTCAATGTGTGATTGATAAAGAGAGTAATAGTTTTAAAGATTTAGAGAAAATTCCATTAGAAACAGTTTTAAAAATAAATGGAACTGTACTTCAAAGATCCAAAGAGACAATTAATAATGATATCTCCACTGGAGAAATAGAAATAAAAATTAAAACTCATGAAATTTTGGGTATTACAAAAGAATTACCCTTGCCAGTTTTTACTGATCAAGAATATTCAGAAGAAATAAGGTTAAAGTATAGATTCTTAGATTTAAGAAGAAAAAAAATTCATAAAAATATTATACTTAGATCTAAAGTTATTTCTTATATTAGAAAAGAAATGGAAAACATGGGTTTTTTAGAATTTCAAACTCCAATCCTAACGTCATCAAGTCCCGAAGGAGCAAGAGATTTTTTAGTACCGAGTAGATTAAATCCTGGTAAATTTTATGCTCTGCCTCAAGCACCACAACAATTTAAACAACTAGTTATGATTTCTGGTTTTGATAAATATTTTCAAATAGCTCCGTGTTTTAGAGATGAAGACGCAAGAGCTGACAGAAGTCCAGGTGAATTTTATCAATTAGATATTGAAATGTCTTTTGTTGATCAAAGCGATGTATTTGAGGTAGTTGAAAAATTAATGACAAATTTGTTTAAAAATTTTTCGTCAAAAAAAATGATTTATGAAAAGTTTCCAAGAATTAAATATAATGATGCTTTGTTAACATACGGTTCTGATAAACCAGATTTAAGAAATCCACTTAAAATTTATGAAATAACTAAAGTCTTTAACCGTGACGATGTAAGATTTAAAATCTTCAAAAAGCTTGTTGAAAAAGGATCTATTGTTCGTGGAATTGTTACTAAAAAAACATTTGATCAGCCTCGAAGTTTTTTTGATAACATAGATAAATGGGCTAAGAGTGAGGGAGCTTCTGGATTAGCATATTTTTCATTTGAAAAAAATGGAAATATTACAGGAAAGGGTCCAATAGGTAAATTTTTTTCTTCAGATGCCTTAAAAGAAATTATGAAGATAACATCAGCAGAAATAGGGGACAGCATTTTTTTAGCCTGTGGAACAAAAGAAGAAGTAGAAAAGATATTATCTTCAGCTAGAGATAAAATAGGAAATGATTTAAATTTAATCGATGAAAATTCATTCGCTTTTTGTTGGATTGTTGATTATCCTATGTTTGAAGAAGATAAAGAAACAAAAAAAATAAAATTTAGTCATAATCCCTTTTCTATGCCACAGGGAGATTTAAAAAATTTAGATTTTTCAAAACCATTAAATATCAAAGCTTATCAATACGATATAGTTTGTAATGGAATTGAACTATCATCAGGCGCTATAAGAAATCATATACCTGAATTAATGTATAAATTATTTAAAATAGCAGGGTATGAAAAAAAAGATGTAGAAATAAAATTTAGTGGAATGATTAATGCTTTAAGCTATGGCGCACCACCTCATGGAGGTATAGCTCCAGGAATTGATAGAATTATTATGCTTTTGGCTAATGAAAAAAATATTAGGGAAGTAACCATGTTTCCTATGAATCAAAATGCTCAAGATCTTATGATGAATGCGCCTTCTGAGGTAGATATAGGACAACTTAAAGAGTTAGGTTTAGAAATCAAAAAAAAATAATTATTTTTTACCTTTAAGATTTATCCGTATATCAGACAAATCCACTAATTTTTTTTTATAATCATTTCTTAAAAAACCCTTGCTAGTAATATCTTTTACTATCTTCAAAAATTGATTTTGATCTTCACTTATCTCTTCTTTTGAGGAGTCGCTTAAATTTTCCAAATTTCCAATTGAAGGTGTGTGGGCAAGATCTTCTCTACTTAAATAAGATATAGCAAGTTCCCTGAATATGTAATCTAAAATTGATGATGCACTTAAAATTCTGTCATTACCGTAAACTTTTCCAGATGGCTCAAACTTTGTTCCAACATATGCACTTACAAACTCATCTAATGGAACACCGTATTGCAAACCCAGAGAAACTGCTATAGCGAAATTATTCATTAAGGCTTTAACTAGCTCACCTTCTTTGCTTGTATCAATAAAAATCTCACCAATTTTTCCGTCTTCATATTCACCTGTATGTAAATATACCTTATGATTACCGATTGTAGCTTTTTGTATATAACCCTTTCTTCTATCTGGCATACCGAATCTTTTATTATTTTCTTTATTAGATTTGCTTATAATTTGAGTGCTATTTTCTATTTTTTTATTATCAGAAACTATATCTAATTTTTCAATATTTTCATTTTTTGAAACTTTGCTATTTTGATCCAAACTTTTAGTTTTTCTCTTATCGAGCTTAACATTTAAAATCTCAAACTTTCCATCATTTCTCTTTTCTAAGTTTTGAAGATTCTGGTTGCTAACTTCATCCAAATAGTGGCTTACTTTAAATGTACAGTTATAATAGGTTTCTACAAGATATTTTGCCATAAATTTAAATAAATTTTTGAGTCTTCATTCATTTAATGTATATACAAAATTTAATTTTAGTCTAATTTATTTTTTACAATTAAAAATTGAAAATATTTATGTTGACAATATTTAAAGAAATTTTCACCTGGTGGAATCACCAAACTTTAGGAACAAGAATATATACTTTTTTGTTTGGTAAATTAATTGGCAAAGACCAATTTGGAAACAGATATTATCAAAGTAAGAAAGGAAAACGCTGGGTAATTTATAATGGCGAAGTAGAGGCTACAAAAATACCTAACGAATGGTATTCTTGGATCCATTTTACTAAAAATAAAATTGAAAATTTACATATTATTTCTAAGTATGACTGGCAAAAACCTCATACATCAAATCAAACAGGTTCTAAGGACGCATATCGACCTGATAAAAACAAAAATCAAATTAAAAAAAAAATATAAATCGTGGAAAGAGTAAATAAATTAATTTATATACTTTGTTTTATATTAAATTTTATTTTTTCATATAATTTATATGCTTCAGAAAAAAATGAGACAAAATTTGTTGAAATTAAAATTCTAGATAAAGTAAGTTCAATAAATAGTAAATTAATAATTGAAATTGGAAATGAGGTAAAATTTGAAAATTTATTAATAAAAACTTTAAAATGTAAAAATTCAAAATTTGATGATAACCCAGAAATTACCGCATATATTCAAGTTAGAGATTTAAATATGTCCAAAAATGATCAAGTTTTTGTTTTTAATGGTTGGTTTTTTTCATCAAGCCCATCAGTAAATCCATTTGATCATCCAGTTTATGATATTTGGTTATCAAGGTGTTATTAAACAATCTTTTCATTATCTAACCACGAAACGTTGAAATCTGATTTAATAAATTTTTCATGATTTAGTAATTTTTTATGTAATGGAATGGTTGTAGTAACTCCTTCTATCACAAACTCATCAAGAGACCTATTCATTCTTTGGATTGCCTCTGTTCTGTTTCTACCATGACATATTAATTTACAAACCATGCTGTCATAGTATGGTGTAATTTTATAACCTTGATAAATTGAACCATCTACTCTTGTTCTAAATCCAGAAGGTTGATGACACATACTTATAGTTCCTGGAGATGGTTGAAAATTTTTGCTTGGATCCTCAGCATTTATCCTACATTCTATCGCATGACCCCTAGGGTTAATATCTGACTGTTTTAATGCTGTTTCTCCTGAATGTGCTATCCAAATTTGCTCCTTAATAATATCTATACCTGTAACCATTTCTGAAACAGGGTGTTCTACTTGAACCCTTGTATTCATTTCTAAGAAATAAAATTTTCCATCTTGATAAATAAATTCTACTGTACCTGCTCCTTCATATCCAATTTTAGTTACCATATTTACAGTCTTTGCAAATAAATCTTCCCTAATTTCATCATTTAATACTGGACTTGGGGTTTCTTCTATTAGTTTTTGATGTCTTCTTTGAACAGAACAATCTCTCTCATGCAAGTGAACTGTTCTATTTTTGCCTGATAAAATTTGTACCTCTATATGTCTAGGATTTTGAAAAAATTTTTCAATATAAACTTCATCATTTCCAAAATATTTTTGAGCTTCAGATTTAGCAGTTGAAAATAAATCGTCAAACTCACTTTCTTTTTTTACTATTTTCATTCCTTTTCCACCTCCTCCACCTGAGGCTTTTATAAGCACTGGATATCCAATTTTTTTACATAATATTTTAGCTTCATGTTTGTCCACTATACCACCTTCTGATCCTTCAATTACTGGCAAACCATTTTCTTTTGCTATTTTTTTTGCTTGAATTTTATCACCCATCATTTTTATTAAATTTGATGATGGTCCAATAAATTTAATTTTGTTATCTTCTAGCATCTTTGCAAAATTATAATTTTCTGACAAAAAACCATAACCAGGATGGACAGCTTCCGAGTTAGTCAATTCAATTGCAGAAAGTATAGCTGGTATATTTAAATAACTATTTGCTGGTTGATGCGAACCTACACAAATACTTTCATCAGCTAATTTTACATGCATGCTATCACGGTCCACATTTGAATGAATTGCAACTGTAGAGATTCCCCATTCTTTACATGCTCTAATTATTCTTACAGCAATTTCTCCTCTATTTGCTATTAAAATTTTTTTGAACATTAATTTAAAATGACAATTACTTGGTCGAATTCTACAGGTTGTCCGTCACTAACGCATATTTCTTTGATCACTCCATCAGAGGGAGAGGGAACATGATTCATAGTTTTCATCGCTTCTACTATCATAAGCGTATCACCTTTTTTAATTTTTTTTCCAATTTCAATAAATTTTTTTCCACCAGGTTCTGGAGCAAGATAGGCAGTCCCAATTATCGGTGACTTAACTTGATTTCCAGATACAGATTCTTTTTGTGTATTATTAACTTTTGAAACCTCTACTCCAGAAATATTTTCACTTGAAGATATTTTATTAGCTGCTTTTGAAACTTTTATTTTATAATCTTTTTCACTATACTCAATTTCAGTTAAATTAAATTCATTTAAGTATTCAGTAAGCTCTTTAATTAATTTTTTATCTATTTTCATTTTTTAGCAATTCATGCATTGCATTTATGGCTAAAATATAGCCATTTGAACCAAGACCACAAATAATTCCATTTACCACATCAGAAATAAGTGATTTTTGTCTAAATTCCTCTCTTTTATAAATATTTGAAATATGTAACTCGATTTTAGGTTTCTTAAAAATATTTAGAGCATCTCTTATAGAAACAGAAGTATGAGTATATCCTGCTGCATTAATAATTATCCCATCAAAAGATTTTAATGAGTCTTGAATTTTATCCACAATTTCTCCCTCTAAATTTGATTGAAAAAACTCAATATTTATTCCTACTTTTTTTGAATGTTCCAAACATTTCGTTTTAAGTTCATCAAAAGTAATGCTACCATATTGGGATTGTTCTCTCTTGCCCAATAGATTAAGATTAGGACCATTAATTAATATTATATTATTCACAATAAGTTTATATTACATGAAAGTTAAAAATAAAATAAAAATAAAATTAAATGGAAAAAATATACAAATAAATAATAACGAAACATTAAAAAAATTAATTAAAAAACTTAATTTACCTTTAAGCAAAGTAGCAATAGAGTTAAATAAAAAAATTATTGATAAAAAAAAACTAAATATAACAATATTAAAAAATAATGATATTATCGAAATTGTTCATTTTATAGGGGGAGGTTAATGGTAAAAAAAGATTTAATGAAAATTGCAAATAAAAAATTTAAATCTAGGCTTATAGTTGGTACAGGAAAATATAAAACTATGAAACAATGTGCAGAGGCAGTAAAAATTTCAGGAGCTGAAATTGTGACTGTTGCTGTTAGAAGAGTTAATATTGTTAATAAAAAAAAACCTCTTCTTATGGATTATATCGATCCAAAAAAAATTACTTATCTTCCAAATACAGCGGGTTGTTTTAATTCAGAAGAAGCGCTAAGAACTTTAAGATTAGCTAGAGAAATTGGTGGCTGGAAATTAGTTAAACTAGAGGTCTTGGGAGATAAGGTGAGTCTTTTGCCAGAAATGATTGAAACATTAAAATCAACAGAAGTTTTGACTAAAGAGGGTTTTAAAGTTATGGTTTATTGCAATGATGATCCTTTAATGGCCAAAAGATTAGAAAATGCAGGTGCATCCGCGATTATGCCTTTAGCAGCTCCAATAGGGTCAGGTCTAGGAATACAAAATAAATTAAATATTTCAATAATTAGGAAACAAACAAAACTTCCTCTAATAGTTGATGCTGGAATAGGTACAGCTTCTGATGCCTCAATAGCAATGGAACTGGGTTGTGACGGTGTTTTAATAAACACTGCAATTGCAAAAGCAAAACATCCTTTGCAAATGGCAAAAGCAATGAAACTTGCAGTTATGGCTGGCAGAAAATCTTTTTTATCAGGAAGAATTAATTATAATATTTTTGGAGCACCATCATCTCCCACAAAAGGAATTATTTAATTTTTTTTTTGAAATATTTTTTTTTATAAAATTTTTTCTTTTTTATATTTTTCTTTTTATTTGTGAATTTTTTATCACTATTATCTTTTTCAGGAACAAATTTTTTAAATTGTGAAATTTTTTCTATTTTATCAATGACTTTGTTTGTTTTTGAATAAAATTCTAGTTTATAATCGGAAAATCCAAGTAAATTGTCCTCAAAGATATTAATTTCGATCTGATTTTTATTTTGAAAATATTTTAAATCATCAACATAGCTTTCTTGAATAAAGCTTGTTATTCTCTGATTGGCATACATTTTAATTATTTTTGATTTGTTTTCTAAAGATTTAAGTTCAATTAATTTAAGTAACTTTAAAGCAAATGTTTCTTTAGATAAATTTATTTCCCATTTAATACTACTTTCTCTCAGCCTTTGCCTTGACATCTCTAGCAGCCCAAAATTACTAATTCTACCAATTTGAATTCTAGCTCTATCAGATCTGCAATTATCTCTTAATTTTTTTTCAACTTGCCTTCTATTTCCAAAATTTAGCATATCTATAAAATCTATTATTATTAAACCTGATAGATCACGTATTTTTATTTGTCTGGATATTTCATCTGCAGCCTCTAAGTTTGTATCTAGTGCAGTACTCTCCACATTTTTTTGTTTAATTGATTTTCCAGAATTAACATCTATTGAAACTAATGCTTCAGTAGGATTTATCACTAAATATCCTCCAGATTCAAGCTTGACTTCAGTTTCAAATATTTGAAACAATTTTGTTTCTATTTTTTCTTTTGAGAACAAAGGTACTTTATCTCTATATTTTTTAATTTTTTTTACATGAGATGGCATCATTAATTTCATATAATTTTTAGTCTTTTGATAACCTTCATTTCCTTCAACATAAATATTTTGAGTTTCATCATCATACATATCTCTCAATGAACGTTTTATGACATCACTTTCTTGATGAATTATCGATGGAGCAATAGAATTCATTGCGCTTTCTTTAATACTATTCCAAACTTTTATTAGGTTTTCTAAATCATTTTCTATTTCATTTTTAGTTTTGTTTGAACCAGCGGTCCTAACAATAATTCCCATATCACTAGGTATTATTATTTCATTGAGAATATTTCTAATTTTCTTTCTCTCGGCAGGATTAAATATTTTTCTTGAAATTCCACCTCCTTTAGCTGTATTTGGCATTAGAACTATGTATTTACCTGCTATAGATATAAAAGTGCTTAAAGCTGCTCCTTTTAAACCTCTTTCATCTTTTAATACTTGAACTAGAATTACTTGATTTGGTTTTATTACCTCTTGAATTTTATATTTTTTAACAGGATGTTTTTTTTTAGAATTTTTAATTTCATCAATACCGCTAGAATTCTCAATTTTTTCTAATGGATCAATTTTATTTACATCTTCACTAGATCCATCCATAATTTGTTCATCATTTATTTCACTTTCTTTAATTAATTCTTCTCTTGCTTTTTCTTCCTGAGCTTTGATTAATTCTAAATCACTTGAAGGAATTTGATAATAATCTGATTGTATGTCGTTAAATGATAAAAAACCGTGTCTGTTTCTTCCAAAGTCAACAAAAGCAGCTTGAAGAGATGGTTCTATTCTACTTACTTTTCCGAGGTAAATATTATTTTTAATTAGAGTATTGTTTATGCTTTCGTACTCGTAATCTTCAATATTTTCATTGTTCTTAAGTACAACTCTAGTTTCACTTGGATGCGTAGCATCAATATATAAATTTTTTGCCATGATTTTCTTTTGATTTTTATGTTCATATTTTTATAAATTCTGTGCCTTAACATTAACAAATTCGCAAGCTAAATTATACAAAAATGAGTGGTTTATTGAAAAAAATTATTATAGCAATTTTATCTATAAGCTTATTATCTCTTATATTGGTAATATCTATTTTATGGACTTATTCAAATCAATTGCCTGATTACAAATTTTTGAAAAATTACAAACCTCCAGTATCAAGCAAACTTTATTCAGGGAGTGGAGAATTAGTCAATGATTATTCAACTGAAAAAAGAATTTTTATTCCTTATAATTCTATACCTAAAGTAGTAATAAATGCCTTTCTTTCTGCTGAGGATAAAAACTTTTATTCTCATCCTGGGGTTGATGCAAAAGGTGTATTAAGAGCAATAATTAAAAATGTCGATAATATATTATCTTCTAAGAGGTTAGAAGGCGCCTCAACAATTACTCAGCAAGTAGCTAAAAATTTTTTGTTATCAAATGAAGTAAGCTTAAATAGAAAGATAAAAGAGGCTATATTGGCATTTAGAATAGAAAGAGTTTTATCCAAAGAAAGAATATTAGAACTTTATTTAAATCAAATTTATTTAGGACAAGGAGCTTATGGTATTGCTTCAGCAAGTTTGGAATATTTTAATAAACCAATCAGTAAACTAGATTATGCAGAGGCATCAATTTTAGCAATGCTACCTAAAGCTCCAAGTAGATATAATCCTTTTAAAAATAAAGAATTAGCAAAATTTAGAAGGAATTTAGTAATCAAAAATCTTTACGATAACTCTTACATTGATAAAAACACTTATCAAAAATTAACTAAAACAGATATAATTTTAAAAAAAAGAAAAAAAATATACTTAGAAGATGCAAATTATTATGTAGAAGATGTAAGAAAATCTTTAGTAAATAAATTTGGTTTTGATAAAGTATATAAACAAGGATTCACAATTAAGACTCCTTTAGATTTAAAACTACAATCAATCGCATCAAATTCCTTAAGACAAGGTTTAATCAGTTATGATAAGAGAAAAGGGTGGAGAGGTCCTTTAACTAATAAAAAAAATATAAAAAACTGGGAGAAAGATCTCAAAAAATTTTACTTAGAGAAAACTATTAATTGGGAATTAGCAATAGTAAAAAAAATAAATAAATTTTTTGTAGAAATCCAAACAGAAGATAAAAAAAAGGGGAAAATAACATATGCAAATGTTTCATGGATAAAAAAAGAATTAAATGAAATATTTGAAGTAGGAGATATTATTTATGTTAAATTATTAAATGATGACAAGTATAGTTTGAAACAATTACCTAGGGCTAATGGAGGCATCGTTGTAATGGACCCTTACACAGGGAGAGTTTTAGCAATGTCAGGTGGCTTTAGTTTTAAAAAAAGTGAATTTAATAGATCTACTCAAGCTTTAAGGCAGCCTGGTTCTGCTTTTAAACCATTTGTATATGCATTAGCGTTAGAAAATAATTATACACCTTCAACACTAGTTTTAGACGCTCCAATAGTTTTAAGTCAAGGTGTAGATTTAAAAAAGTGGAAACCAGAAAATTATGGAAAAAAATTTTATGGATTATCAACTTTAAGAACTGGAGTAGAAAAATCGAGGAATTTAATGACAGTTAGAATCGCCCAGGAACTCGGTGTTGACAAAATTGCCAGGTTCTCTAGAGAATTAAATATTTATGATAACCCTGATGAGCTAATATCAATTTCACTTGGTTCAGCTGAAACAACATTATTAAAACTAACATCAGCTTACTGTTCATTCGTAAATGGAGGAAAATTAATAGATCCTATTTTGGTTGATAGAATTCAAGATAGTGAAGGTTTCACAATTTATAATTCTGAAAAAAGAAAATGCATGGATTGTAAAAAGATTTCATATTTAAGTAAAAAAATTCCAAAAATAACTGATGATTTCCCAAGAGTATTTTCTGAGCAAACTGCGTATCAAATAACTTCTATACTGGAAGGAGTAATTAAAAGGGGCACAGGAAAAAAACTTCGAGATTTAAACTTAGACCTAGCTGGCAAAACTGGCACAACTAACGAAAATACTGATGCTTGGTTTATAGGATACACTTCAAACCTGGTTATTGGAGTATACGTTGGATTTGATGAACCAAAAACTTTAGGAAAATATGAAACTGGTTCAAAAACAGCTTTACCGATTTTTAAATCATTTGTAAAAAACGCTGTAAAAAAGGAAAATGCAAGGCCATTTAAAGTTGCAAAAAATGTTGAAATGATGGTTATAGACAGCGTTTCAGGTAAAAAAGCAGACTTTGGATCAGCAGAAACAATTATTGAGTCTTTTAAAAAAAATACAATTGAAAAAAATATTTTTAGCGTTAATGATCTACCTGAAACTGGAAAAAGTAATATTTTAAAATTTTATTAATGGAAAGTGATATATTAAAACACAAAATCAATATAGAACAAGCTAATAAAAGAATTAAGGAGTATCTTTGAAAAGCGGGGTATTCAATCAAAGTTAGATGAAATTAACAGTCAAATCTTAAGTCCAAAATTCTGGGAAAATAAATTAAATTCAGAAAAAATACTAAAAGAAAAAAAAATGTATGAAGAGTTAATTGATTCATACAATTATTCATACAATAAATGCAATGAAATAGTTGACCTTTATAATCTAGCAAAAGAAGAAAATAACATTGAATTAATTAAGGACTCTTTAAATAGTATAATTAAATTAAATAAAAAAGTTAAACAAAACGAAATAAAATGTTTTCTTTCGAATGAGGCAGATTCTTTAAATACATATATAGAAATCCACGCTGGAGCAGGTGGAACCGAAAGTCAAGATTGGGCAGAAATGTTAAGGAGGATGTATTTAAAATGGGCCTCAAGCAAAAATTATAGCTATCAATTAATAAGTGAGCACAAAGGAGATGAGGCAGGAATCAAATCTTCAACAATTAAGATTGATGGAAACTATGTGTATGGATTTTTAAAAGCAGAATCTGGAATTCATAGATTAGTAAGAATTTCACCATTTGACTCTGGTGCTAGAAGACACACTAGTTTTGCAAGTGTATGGGTTTATCCAGTTATAGATGATAGTATAAAAATCGAAATAATAGAGAAAGATCTTAGAATCGATACTTATAGATCCAGCGGTGCTGGAGGACAACATGTAAACACAACAGATAGCGCTGTAAGAATAACTCATTTGCCTACTAAAATTGTTGTACAATGCCAAAATGATAGATCGCAGCATAAAAATAAAGAAACCTGTCTGAATATGCTTAAAGCAAGATTATATGAGCATGAATTAAAAAAAAAAGAGGAACAATTAAAAAGCAAAGAGGACACAAAATCAGATATTGGATGGGGTCATCAGATTAGATCTTACATACTTCATCCATACAGATTAGTTAAAGACAATAGAACTAATTTTGAAAGTTCAAGTCCAGATAAAGTTTTAGATGGAGAGTTAGATGAGTTTTTAGAAAGTTCATTATATCAACTACATGACTAAAAAATTTACAAAATACATAATATTTTTTTTATTATTAATAATTATTCCAATATTATATTTAAACTACATTGGAATAAATACATTAAAATTTAATTCTATAATTGAACAAAAATTTAAAGAATATAATCCAAGAGTTGATATCAATTTAAAAAAAGTAAATATTCTATTAGTTATAAAAGATCTATCAATTAGACTTAAAACAAAAGACCCAATTCTTATTGTTGATCAAACAAATCATGTAGAATTAGAGGAAGTATCAACAAATATATCAATAAGCTCCTACTTGACTGGGGAGTTTTCATTAAAAAATTTAAAATTAATTACAAAAAAAAATAATATTGAAAATTTACTAAGATTTTATAGATTAATTAATAACTCTCCAAAATTAATATTTTTCAATCAGTTTCTAAATAAAGGTGATACAAAAATTTCAGCTAATTTAAAATTTGATCAATTTGGAAAAATTAAAAATAATTATAAAATTAATGGTACTGTATACAATTTAAATCTTAATTTACCAAAACTTAAAAGTATTGAAGATTTGAATTTTAATTTTAATATTAGTAATAAAATTTATGATTTTGAAAAAATTAATTTTAAATATGATAAAATTCTTTTTAATTCTGAAAATATATTAATTGAGGAAAATAAAGGTAAATTTTTAGTAAAAGGCACCATTAATAATTTAAAAGATAAAATTAATAAAAATTTTATAAAATTTTTAAATAAAGACGACTCAATTTTGCTTGATACAAATAAATCAAATTTTAGTTCTAAATCTAACTTTTCATTTGAGGTAAATAAAAAATTCAAAGTTTCAAAGTTTAATTTAAAATCAAATATAAGCATCAATGAATTTAAAGTTAAATTTAAAGATATTTATTTAAAGAACTTTGTTGAGGATTATAATAATTTATTAAAATTTAAAAACACGAAAATAATTCTAAAAAAAAATGATAAAAAATTATCAGTAAGTGGATCAAGTAATTATTTTATCAATGATGAAATAGAGGAAATTATTGATTTTAAAATTGTAAAGAATGATAAAAAATATTTATTTGAAACTTTAATAAATTTATCATCTTTAAAATTAAAATTTGAAAATTTAGATTATATTAAAAAGAAAGGCGCACCCTCCTCAATAAAACTAAATGGAATAATCAAAGATAAAAATATTCTTTTTAAAGAGATTAATTTTATAAATCTTAAAAATACAATTAATATTAAAAATTTGAAAATCGAAAGAGACAAAATAATTAATTTTGAATATTTAAATTTAAATTATTTAAATAAAAATAATTTTAAAAACCAGGTATCGATAAATTTAAAAAATAAAGATTATAAATTAAAAGGTCAAAGTTTTGATGCACAAAGGTTTATTGAAAAAATTTCTGAAGAAAATAATAATAAAAATTTTTTTAACATTTTTAAAAATCTAAATACAAAAATCAGTATAAATGTTCAGGAATTACGATTAGACAATAAAAACAAAATAAAAAATTTTAATGGAAATTTAGATATTAAAAATAATAAAATTTATACATTAGATATAAATTCAAACTTTAGTGAAAATGAAAAAATGTTTATTAAAATAGTTACAAACACTGACAAAAGTATAACTACTAATTTTTATTCTGATATTGCCAAACCTTTTGTTACAAAATATAAATTTATTAAAGGTTTTGAGGATGGTCATATAGATTTCTTTTCAACTGATAAAAATAATGTAAAAAACTCAAAATTAATTATTGATAATTTTAAAGTTCAGGAAGTCCCTATTTTGGCAAAAATATTGACTTTGGCATCACTTCAGGGGATTGCAGACTTATTAACTGGAGAGGGAATTAGATTTACGGACTTTGAAATGCTTTATTCAAAAAAAGGTAATTTAATAACAATTGATGAAATTTACTGCATTGGTCCAGCTATTTCCATAATGATGGAAGGTTATATTGAAAAAAATAATTTAATTAGTTTGAGAGGCACATTAGTACCAGCAACTACCATCAATAGAACTATTTCATCAATTCCTTTATTAGGAGATATTTTAGTTGGAAAAAAAGTTGGTGAAGGAGTTTTTGGAGTAAGTTTTAAGATTAAAGGACCACCTGAAAATTTAAAAACAACAGTTAACCCAATTAAAACTCTTACACCTAGATTTATAACAAGAACATTAGAAAAAATTAAAAAAAACTAAGATAGTAATACCTTGAGATGTTTTTTTTTACCAACAGACAGTTTTAAAGAATTTTTATTGTCAAATAAATCTTTTGAAATTATAAATTTATCATCATTTATTATTTGATTATTTATTTTTATTCCATTTCCTTTTAGCAATCTTCTTATTTCACTTTTAGAATTTTCGAATTTCGATAATATTAATAAATCAATAATAGTTATATGATTTTTATTATTTGATAATTTTACTTTTAAAGATGGAAGATTTTCTCCTAAAGAATTTTCTTCGAAAGTTTTTTTTGCGGTTTTTTCTGCTGATAGAGCTTCTTTTTTCCCATGTAGCATTGATGTAGCTTCATTTGCTAATATTATTTTTAATTTATTTATATCTTCATTTTTTATTTGATCTATCTCTTCAACCTTTAAATCAGTAAACATTTTAAGAAATTTAACAACATCTCGATCATCAGTATTTCTCCAAAATTGCCAATAATCATATACAGATAATAATTTATTATCTAACCATATTGCTCCTGACTCGGTTTTACCCATTTTAGCCCCAGATGCTAAAGTTATTAAAGGAGTAGTTAAGCCATAAGCTTGTTTGTTAGAGTATCGTTTAATTAGATCTGTTCCATTAACTATATTTCCCCACTGATCTGACCCCCCAATTTGCAATGAACAATTTTTATTTTTATTTAATTCTAAAAAATCATATGCTTGTAAAATCATATAATTAAATTCCATGTAACTTAAAGATTGTTCTCTATCTAATCTTGATTTGACACTATCAAAAGTTAGCATTTTATTAATAGTAAAATGTTTTCCAATATCCCTTAAAAAGGTTATATAATTTAATTCTTTGAGCCACGAGTAATTGTTAACAAATATTGGCTTTGTTTTTTTATCATCATTATCTAAAAATTTTTTTAATATTTTTTCTATATTTTTAATATTTTTTTCTATCTCTTCATCAGAAAGAATTTTTCTTGTTTTATCTTTTCCAGACGGATCGCCTATTCTTGTTGTTCCACCACCAATAAGCACAATTGGTCTATGGCCATATTTTTGCATCAATCTTAAACACATAATTTGAAGCAAGCTTCCAACGTGTAAGCTCTCAGCAGTACAATCAAAGCCTATGTATCCCTTAATTTTCTCTTTATCTAATAATTTAGATAATTCATTTTCGCTGGTACATTGGTAGAAGTACCCTCTTTCTTTAAATTCTTTTAAAAATTTATTCATAGGTCTATAGTTCCACAATATACAATATTTAATAAAAAAAAATAAGAATGGG